>Ga0224497_10000440_pt1 | contig 29065 bp, 22 predicted proteins | sample SF_Jul11_sed_USG_4_FD_167970 | JGI IMG/M metagenome (GOLD analysis project Ga0224497, IMG submission 167970) | Sediment microbial communities from San Francisco Bay, California, United States - SF_Jul11_sed_USGS_13 | ecosystem: Environmental > Aquatic > Marine > Sediment | place: USA...
ATGCCTAGAAAGTAAAAAGCCCACTTCACCTGAGGGACTGTATTATGGCGTATCGGCCACAATGGATGCGTATGAAATGTTGCGGCAGTTTATTGATGGAACGGATGAACTGGAAAGTCTCTTGATGGTGGTATCTGTTCCTCCGGAATTTCTGACGGATACACGACGAGGTCTGAGTCGTTACGAAGCATTAAAGTTGCGGATTTGGGATGAAGTCCGTGATCGACAATACCAAAACCCATTAGGTGCGCTGATTCGGTTATCCGCTGCTGGGAAAAATCAAGATGGGGCAGATGACTTGGATGATGATCATGAGCAGGCGGCGATGGCCAATGGTGATGTGAGTCATCAACGGACGATGGAAGCCTTACGGTCTGGTGTGCCAAATCGGGATGTTGTGAAAGTGCTAGGTAGTCATCAACCGGATCTCGAGGGAAAGTTCAGGCGACTCCTTCATCAGATGACTACTCAGGCTCCCCAAGGAACCCCCACTAAGGGATTGGTCATTGAGGGGGGATTTGGGAGCGGAAAATCGCATCTTTTGAAAGCCTTGCAACATGTGGCTAACGAACAACATTTTGTGTGTAGTCCAATTGTGATTAGCAAGGAAACACCTCTGTATAACGTGGCCACGGTGTTTCGGTCAGCCATCAATGATGCCATGGTTCCTGGAAAACAAGGTGATGTATTAACTGAAGTGGCGAGAGAATTAAATTTTCAAAGTCCACAGTATGCCGAATTGTATGATTGGGTGCATCGAAAAGATTCAGAGTGTGACTCGCGGTTTGCCGCGACATTGTATTTGTATGAACGAATGATCAACGATCCTGAACTCAGTCACCGCATGATCCGGTTTTGGGCAGGGGATCCTTTAAGCAATGGGCAACTCAAAAAATATCTTCAAGGGTGTGCTCCCGAGACGTCGTATGTGTTTGAGAAAACCACGGCGCAAGATTTGGCTTGGCATCGTTTCCAATTTGTCTCTCGATTGATGAGGGCGGCTGGTTACAAAGGCTGGATCTTGCTTATTGACGAGGCAGAAATTATTGGGCGGTATTCGTTTAAGCAACGCATGAAATCTTATGCGGAAATCGCCCGCTGGTTGGGTGTCTTAGAGAAAACGGTGTGCCCGGGAATTGCCGGTATTGTCGCACTGACTGATGACTTTCAAAGTGTGGTGTTGGAAGAAAAGCAGGATGCCCAAAAAATTGAACAATTGGCTCAGAGTGAAGAAGTGGGGGTGGACGTCAATTTTGCGGGTGAGGCGCTCAATGGCATCCGTCTTATCGAGCAGGAAGGTGAAGCACTCATTCGGCCCTATGAGCCAATGGTTGATGCTTTGTACGGGCGTCTTCGAGAGTTACATGGATCGGCCTATAGTTGGAACCCTCCCCCGGTTTCAGCTGTGGAAAAATTATCCAGTACGCGGATGCGCGAATATGTGCGAGGTTGGATTACCGAATGGGATTTGCGAAGATTATACCCTGAGGCGCAGTTAGATATTGAGATTGCAGATGTACGGCAGACCTATGAAGAGGATCAGGAGTTAGAGTCCTCTAACGCCGATGAAACTGAAGTCGTAACCACTTCGGAAGCCGAAGAGGTCATGATGGCTGTGGCTTTACAAAATCAAGCCCCTGTGTGACGTTCCCTTCCAACAGACAACGGAGAAAAGGGCTTGGTGGGGAATGATTGGGTGAGGGTATCCGTCACAGAATCGGTGCGAGGTGAGTGTGGCCTGAACGGTCAGGTCCCTTCAAGTGGTCTGGCCTCGTTCATCACAAAAATCCTGCCTCTCAAATCCGTCCAAAGTAGGGTATTGATCTTTTGTTTAGCTTCCTCTTGATTGGGCATTTCTAAAAACCAAACCCTCGAGGCCGTCCAGTAAATCGATCTGCAATGATATTGGCTGAAATCACCCTTCCCCGTGAAGCAAAATGATTGTGTAATTCTTGGTCTGTTGTTTCGAATGGTAGGTTCCCAATTTACAGCCTGACATTCATTGAGGACTTCCTTTGTTGTGTTCTCCATCAGCTTAGTTTCAAAGGGGTAAATTACGTTTACAAGTTTAGGGCCTGTGATGAGGTGGCTGTCGATTGCGGTTGGTAATCGGTCGACCCTGGTACTCGTTTTTCTTCAAAACGACCAGCTCATTGCACGAATTTTATAGATATTTCTTGAGATATCACACAATCATTGCAAGTTGTTTCGGGCAGTGAATGCTAAATTTCTATCAGAAATTGTCCGATAATGTTGATCAGGGGACTGCTTTGTTCAGGGATATCGTTTCATTGGTGGCTTGCAGAAAGTAAGGATGGAGATTTGTGGCCGATTTGACGCTGAATAAGCAAGTGCCGCTGCAGGCTTTCGGACTTTGGGGAAAGTGTGTCGAAAAGGCTGTGGGAGGGTTAGCCGTCCTCCATAAACATATCATTCTCGTTCTCAGTTTACTCTTTGGGCTCTGTTTGCTCTTCATTTATTTGCATATTTCGCAGTTGAAGACCCAAATGGTCGCAACCATTGCCCTTCGGAGTGCTGACACTCATTCCAGGCAATCAAGTGATAGGCGGGAAGGATATGCGATCGAAGTCGTTGAACGGCTCCATGCCCTAGGGATCAAGGATTCGGAACCCTATCGAGAGGAAAAAGGAGCCATTCCCTTGCCGGATTTATTAAGTTTGAATTTGGGTGGTCAATTGTTCTCGGGGAAGCCAGGGGAGCGTGTACGTCTCTTGAGTGGGTATCCGTTTCCTCAAGAAGGAGATCTTGGTCAGCTGATGGACTCGTTTCAACGTAAGGCCTGGGAATATTTAAATCAAAATCCTGAACAATCCTTTTATCAAGTCGAAAAGGTTCATGGTCGTCAATCACTGCGCTTTGCCACGGCCAGCCGTATGCAGCAGGAATGCGTGAATTGCCATAATGAGAACGCCGATAGTCCAAAACGTGATTGGCAAATCGGACAAGTGGGGGGAATAGTGGAAATTGTCTACCCTCTGAATTCGCTGGAGAATATTACCGGCATGGATTGGGTAGATTCTTATGGAATGATGGGAGTCTTGGTCTTGTTGTGGCTGGGGGGGTTCGGATTAGTCGTCTTGAAGCTTCGTGGAGTATCAGAGGAATTAGAAAATCAAGTACGGCATCGCACGGCCGATTTGAATGAATCTAATCGACAACTGGAAATGGAAATCTACGAACGGAAATTAGCGGAGGATACGATTCGCCAAGCCAGAGATAATTTGGAAAAACGCGTACAAGAACGAACAGGAAAATTGGCGGCCTCGAATGCCGAAATGATTCGAGAAGTGGCCGAACGGAAACGGGCGGAAGATGATATTCGGAAGCTGAATGCCCAGCTCGTACAACGTTCCGCGCAGTTGGAGGCAAGTAATAAAGAACTTGAAGCCTTTAGTTACTCCGTATCCCATGATCTTCGTGCGCCGTTGCGAGGGATTGATGGGTTCAGCCAGGCGGTGCTGGAAGACTATAACGAAAAATTAGATGAATCGGGGCGAAGTTATTTACATCGGGTGCGGGCGGCAAGCCAGCGCATGTCGCAGCTCATTGATGCCATGTTGAATTTAGCGCGGCTGACACGGGCGGAAATTCATACGAAAACCTTCGATATGAGTGCGGTCGTACATGGCATTTTGGAAGATCTGCAGAAAATAGAGCCGGAGCGAGAAGTGGAATGTGTCGTGGCGAATAATTTATTCGCGACGGCTGACCCACAATTGATTCGAGCGGTCCTAGAAAATTTGCTGGGCAATGCCTGGAAATTTACTCGGCAGCAGCCGAATCCTCGCATTGAATTTGGCCATGGGCAGTATAAGGGACAGGCAGCCTATTTTGTGAAAGATAATGGTGCGGGGTTTGATATGACCTATGCCCATAAATTATTTGGCACGTTTCAGCGCTTGCATGCCTATACCGAGTTTCCTGGTGTGGGGGTAGGGCTTGCCACGGTGCATCGCATTATTCAGCGTCATGGCGGGCAAATTTGGGCTGAAGGTGTGGTCAACGAGGGAGCCATCTTTCATTTTACGTTATAGTTGAAATCGTTAAAACCAAGGAGGATATCATGACAAACAAGCACATTCTTTTAGTAGAAGATCATCCAGATGATGAAGAGCTGACCATGCGGGCCCTAAAGAAAAACAATATTATGAATGAAGTTGTGGTTGCGCGTGATGGCGTTGAAGCTTTGGAATATTTATTCGGGACGGGAGCTTATGCTGGACGGGATATGAACATCATGCCGCAGATCATTCTGCTAGATCTTAAGCTACCCAAAATTGATGGGTTGGAAGTCTTGCGACGGTTGCGTGCCGATGATCGAACAAAGTTTCTGCCGGTTGTCGTGCTCACCTCTTCCAAAGAAGAACAGGATATCGTCAAGAGCTACCAATTAGGGGCAAATAGTTATGTTCGCAAACCGGTGGACTTTCAGGAGTTTTCTCAAGCCGTGCAAAATCTTGGATTGTATTGGCTCATACTAAATGAGTCCGCTCCTGAAAGAGTACCCGTTTAATCACCATTCTTTTGGGCCTGAGAATGGAAAGGTTGTACTAGCCAAGCACAAAGAGATGGCTCACATGGAATTCTCTTCTGTCAGCGGGCCCTACACCCTGTCAAAAGTTTGAAGGTAGGGACACCTGATCGATCCTGCCAACGAAGCCACATTTTTTGAACGAGGTCTTTCGACTCTCTCAATTCTTCGACGAATTTTCATTTTTCCCAGATAAGGTAACACTCCTGGCTCGCCGCCTGTCGCCCAGGCACATCCCTTGCTGATTTGAGTGGGTAACCCCCATGGCTCAAACATTTCAAGGAGGGATACCATGAGACGACTCCTGAGGTTGGAATCTACTGAATCTGTAGTTCATCCTGAATTCCGACGGAATCCGAAACGAAAAAATATATTTGAAGGCATTCGGTTAAGTCTTCCGAAAACCGGAAAAACTGGCCAGTACGGGATTGGACAATGTGCAGAATGTGGAGGGGAAGTAAAAGTTTTAGTGTCCCCCAGGCGCAATCCACATTCTAGTAAATTGGGCAGGGCAGTCTCGATGAAAGATCATGATTTGTGTCGCCGATGTTGGCGTCGGCTCATGCATCAACAACGGCAGGCGGGAATCGTGGTGCTCCCACTTTCCATGTTTATTGGAGGGAGGAAATTACGCCCTCGTTTGCTTATCCCGAATCTTGCTTCGTTGCCGAGAGAGGCTTCCTAAGACATCTTGGTGGGCAAACACATTTCGGATCGGTTTTTCTCAACACCCCTCATAGAGCACCCGCTGTCTTAAGGGTCACCTATGGGAGGAGTGGGTCTTTGCCGAATAGACTCCATAGCTAGTGCGGTGTTTTGATACGTGACTTTGAGGGTCATATTTCCGAATTCTCGGCGAACGACTGTTAAGACGACCTGCCCATCCTCATAGCCTGACTGCAAGATGTTTGATTCCTTTGCCAGAAATGCGTTCATTGTTTCGTCCGTGAAATCATGGGTGAGGCGATAGCTGTTTCCCATCATCACCTGGAGCTGATGGTATGAACCTTCCGAATATTGCCCCATGTCTATGGTAATTTTTGCGAGCCGGGGGGTGTTGGTGGCATCCGAACCGGGAGCCGAATCATCTTGGGAATAGGTGAGTTGGAGATAGCGATTTTTATTGGACAGTTCATAGAGACATTCCTGAGAAGTTGAGCAGTTCGGCAGTGCCTGGACTTCTTGTGGGGTCATGCCGAATTTGAGGTCGCGGAATCCGTCAATGGGTTCGGCCGCGAATGCAGGAAAACAGAGGAGGCACATTACGGATGAAAGGTGCAACCAGAATGAGCGAAGAGGATGACCATGCTTAAAATGATGCATCAAGAGGGTTTCCTTCCAAGAGAGTAGGAGTCAAAACAAACAACGTTTTCGGTAAATGAATTTTTGCCTGGCAGGTCACCATATCAGACTACATGGAGTGATGGCGATTCGAAGTAGGGGAAGGAGTAATCGGGAGACAGGTAGAGCAACGAGCGTTCTGTATGCCTTGTTTATTTGGCCAAATATAACAGGATTGAATGGGAGGCTGGAAATCTGCGTAAAGGAAAAGATAGCGAGGGTATGAGAGTCATACTCGTATATGAGTCATTGGTCTCAGCCTCAGCGTTCGATCTTCAACAGTGGGCCCATCCAATAGCGCATTGGCCGGTCACCTTCGGCTGCCTTGTGTGGTAGGTGGGCGACATACCAAAAGACCGAATTGGTTTCTTGGATATTTTCATCGCCCAGGTAATCTAAATCTCCTCGGGCGCCGAAAGGCCACCCCGAAGCTTCATCAATGTAAAATTTGCGAATTGAAATGTCCCGGTCGGAAAATTTTCCAGATTGGCCATCATGGGGCCCAGGAATAATCCACACCCCGTGGCCGGTTTGGTAATCCCGAACGAACCACACGCGATCCTGGCTGTCTTGTGCTGGTTTCTTATCGTCGACTTCCGTCAGGTATTTGCGCCAGCATGGCCCCCATCCCTCATCCTCGATAGCCTGTTTATCCAAGACAAACACCTGATCATGGTCCGGACCTCCGATATCGAAATCTAGCCGCCAATAGGCATGGTGATCGTGATCGGTGTTGCAGGACAGATTCCAACTTTGCACGCTGGGATAGAGGCGTCCGTCTTCGCTGAGATACCAGGCCTGGTACAAGTGATATTGTCCGATTTTAGCGTAGGCGCCGACTTCCAGCCATTGGAGGCCATCAATGGTATGGGTGGCGGTACAGAGCTTGTTGCCATTGCAATTTTTATTTTTGATCAACGTGGGAGGACTGATTCGATCTTCAAATGGGCCGCATCGGCCACTGGAACGCCCAAGCCCAAACCAGCTTCGAGGGTCCCAGGCTGGCCATTCCCGAACATATTTCACCCGAATGACGGGAAGGCTGGCTTTGGCTAACACTTGCTCGCCTTCATAAGAGACATTCTTAATGGCCAATCCGGCCGCATCTTTCATTTCAAGTTGTAGATTCCATTTTTCCCACTCGAAGGGTTGGGATTCCCAATCGGCAAAAGCCGTCGAGGTGAGAAAGGTGGAACTCAGTATCAAGAACGCAATGAAATGGAAGCGTAAAAATGGCATGTGGGTAACTCCTCGATGGTCATGAGATATAGAGACGATGATTTATTGTGGACCGGGTTCTTTCCCCGCATCCAGGACCTGGCCATTAGTGAGGTCCACTCGGGCAAAAAATAATGCCAAACTTTCCGGCATTTCAGAAAAGGTGACCCAGAGCACTCGATCTCCAAAGCCTGCCTCGTCGCTCACCCAAAAATACCGGTATTCTTCTGGAGAGGTGAGAATGGCATGGCCAAACAGATTCTGAACATCCTGAGCGATGCGGACATCTTTTCTGGCCAGCGCAATTGCCTGCTCTACCTCTTCCACCCCTTCTTGTGGCTGGTATCCTTGCCGCGGATCACGTTGAACGGAGGTGACCTGATTTCCCTGAAGGCAGACATGTATGGCCGAGTTATAACTGTAACTGTAATAGGTCAGTCGATGGGCTATGTCCTGGGTTGCTAGACGTTCGGTGAGGTGCGCGGGGTTTGAGCCCTCTTCTCCACCCGTGCCCAAACACTGATCCGCATAGACTTCTTCGGTTTCGATAAATCCAAACCGCTCTCCCAAGTGTTCTCTCACGCGAGAGTCTTGCTCTGCTGTCGTTCGCAATGACGTTGGGTCTTTCTCAACGATGATGAGGGAGGGAATGGCTCCTCGTAAGGTCGATGGGCCGGAAGAATTGACTGGTCGTCGTGGTCCACCCTCTGGAGGCAAAGCCAGGGTCAATTCGGTCAATGCCGGGGGAGAAGAGGGGAGAGGTTTCTTGGGGATATTGGAGAGCTTCACGCTGGAACAGCTGACCACCATTCCGCAAAGAAGGCCGATTCCAATACCCGTTCTGATGGAGAAGAAAGACTGGTTCACAAGCCACGCTCCTTTTTTCATAAGAAGACCAGAGCAAATCATCTGAAGGGGGAAGCGAACATCAATTGGGGGTACGAAAGGGTTTTACAATATAAATTCTGTATATTAAATGCAATAGGGAAAAAGATCTGGCATGGGAGTCGGATGGAAGGATGTATCCACAAGGAGCCTCATGTTGTGAAATTGAGTTTCAGTGGTTAAGCCAATATTCATCATGACAGCAAGCCCACGATTAGGTCTGCCACGCCTCCCTCCTTTATCCTCACTTTTTTGAAAGCAAAATTGTTAGACGCGTTTCTTGATCCCACGGGTGGGTGGGGCTTGAAGGGGATCCTCAGGCCAAAAGTGTTTGGGGTAGCGGCCCTTGAGTTCTTTTTTGACTTCGGCGTATCCGCTCTTCCAAAAACTCTTGAGATCCTGAGTGACTTGAACGGGGCGCCTGGCCGGCGAGAGCAAATGAATGAGAACAGGGATTTGGCCATTGGCCACGGTGGGCGTTTCCGTCATCCCAAAAACTTCCTGCAGGCGAACAGCCAGGATGGGGATTTCGCCGGAATCGTAATCCAGGGCAATGCGAGAACCGGTCGGGACTGGGAGATGGGTTGGAGCCAGGGACTCGAACGCTCGCCGTTGTTCAGCGGAGAGAAGGGCTTGTAACGGCCAGGTCAGGTCTACTCGTTGTACCTGCGACAAGCTGGTGAGGTCGGTGAGGTACGGAGCCAGCCAGGTTTCAAGTGTTTGGAGAAGAACATCATCCGTGACGTCCGGCCAGGTGGCCTCTGGTCCCATAACCCGACGAAGAAATTGCACTCGACTCTGCCAATGCCGTTGATCCTTAGACCAGGGCAGACATGAAATACCGTGGTGGCGGATCCCTTCAATCAGCTTTGCCATCACGACCTCCGGATCGGGTTTGTGTCGGCGGCTTTCTTTCAGGATGAGTTCGCCTAACCGCAGTACCTTGTTTGCCAACACTGATTGGGTTCCTACATCCCACGTAATCATTTCCTGTGTCTGAAAGCGTTCAGAGAAATGCTTCACGAGATCGTCTCGAAGGATAGGGGCGGCCAGATACATGCGGGAGATGGGCTGGACGCCGTCTAGATCGGCAATCACGAGATACTCCTCGTGTTCTAATGGGTGAGGTTGATGAAACCGAGCGAGTCGACCATTGGCCATTTTGTACCGGCGGTTCCCATCGGATTGCCGTTGTGCAATGCGGTCGGGATAGGCCATGGCTAGTAAGATGCCCAGGTCTTCATGGCCCCATTTCTGGTGATCGGATTGCCCTCCAATCCCAAGCGTGCGCTGCCAGGTTTGCGACGCGTGATAGATCCGTTGGACCACCCCAGAGGCGATATTCCGATTGACTTGGTGGTGATACTCTTCCATTCGAAATCGAAGGTCTACCTGTCCTTGTGCGGGCGTTCCCTTCAAGAGGTCTTGCTCGCTTAGCATGGCGGCCAGGTCACAGGCCAGTGTGCCCACGCGCATCAAGGTTCCTCGTACGATCATGTGGGCCAACCGTGGGTGAAGAGGCAGGTCAGCCATTTTGCGACCATGTTCTGTGACACGACCTTCACCGTCCATGGCGCCGAGAAATTGAAGAAGTTGCCGCGCTTGTGCTAACGCCCCGGCAGGTGGTCGGTCCAGCCAAACAAGTTCCGATTCGTCCTGAATACCCCAAACCGCTAGCTCTAAAGCAAGGGAGGTCAGGTCGGCCTCCAGAATTTCCGGCGGTGTGCGTGGAGCCAATGTTCGTTGGGTCGCCTCAGACCAACACCGAACGCATAGCCCTGGTTCGAGTCGTCCAGCTCGACCCCGGCGTTGTTCTGCCGATTGTTGGGAGATGGTGATGGTCGTCAATCGACTCATGCCGCTCCGCACGTCGAACCGGGGCACTCGCATGAGACCTGTATCCAACACCATTCGAATGCCCTCAATCGTCAAGCTGGTTTCCGCAATGTTTGTCGACAGAACAACCTTGCGCCAACCAGGTGGTGACGGAAGAATGGCTTGGTCTTGTGCCTTGGGTGGGAGGTTTCCGTAGAGAGGGGCAATGAGGACGTGCTGAGGGAGGGTACCTTGGCCCAAGCGTTCTTCTACTCGTCGAATTTCTCCTGCTCCGGATAAAAAGACCAAGAGATTCCCGGGCTCAGTGTGTAAGAGACGATGAATAGTGTTGGCGACTTGTTGAGCGAACGTGCTCTTTTCGAATGTTCCTATGTATCGCGTGTCAACCGGAAACATGTTCCCTTTGCATGTCAGCACCGGCGCTTGCTTTAGTGAGTGGACGAGGGTTCGCGCATCCAACGTGGCCGACATGATCAAGAGACGCAAATCTTCACGAAAGACCGATTGTGTCTGGAGGGTTAAGGCCAAGCCCAAATCCGCCTGAAGACTTCGCTCATGAAATTCATCAAAGATGACGAGCCCATAATCCTTCAGTGAAGGATCATGTTGAAGGATGCGGGTGAGAATGCCTTCTGTGACAACCTCGATTGTTGTCGCCGAACCGATTTTTGTATCCAACCGCGTTCGGTACCCAACCGTCATTCCCACGGATTCATTTAAAAGCCGCGCGATGTAGGTGGCCGCCGCACGTGCTGCCAAACGACGCGGTTCCAACATGATGATCTTTTTATTGTCCAGCCAAGGTTCGTTGATTAGGGCCAACGGGACCTGAGTGGTTTTCCCTGCACCGGGTTCTGCGGTCAGGAGAGCAATGGAGTGGGTACGCAGTGTTTCTTGTAATTGAGGAATGACGTTGAATATGGGGAGATGTTCTACGCTCATACATTGGCTACAATGAAAGGCCTACGGATCGTGCTGGTGCTCTGTAAAGAATCGTTTAATAGGAGAGCCCATCACCTCATAGAAAGGTGCCAGGACGGGCTTGTCATATTTCTTAGATTGGTCATACCATATCACTGATTTCTGCGGTACACTGAATAATCGTTGAAGCTAGATTTCATGGGGAATAGGTTGGTGAGTTAATGGATCCTACCCTTATATACAACCAGAAAAATACGGCAACCCGTTCAAGAGGAGATGAGAAAATGAATGCAAGACGTTTAGCACGGGCAGGCGCATGGGTTTGTGGAATCTTAGGACTCGTATTGATGGGGGCTATTGGGTTTGGCCATGAATTGGGTCATGATGCGAAAGAAGATATGATTGCGGTCGATGGGGAAATGGTTCCGGATATTGGTCCCTTACCGACGGCAATTCCTCAACCAGCGACTAATCTCAACTACGCTGCCAAAGTTTCACTTGGCAAGCAACTCTATTTTGATGGGCGACTTTCAAAAAACAACGCCATTTCTTGCGCATTTTGCCATAACCCTGTTGCCGGATTTGCCGATCCCAATCAAACCTCAGTGGGTGTGGTTGGGAAGCGGGGCGGGCGCCAAGCGCCTACGGTCTATAACACGGCCTTTAATCCATTTCAATTTTGGGATGGACGGGCAGGATCGTTAGAAGAACAAGCCATCGGGCCTATCCACAATCCGATTGAAATGGCCGAAACCCATGAAAATGTGGTGAAGAAATTAAGTCAAATCAAAGGGTACCAAGACCAGTTTCAAGCAGCGTTTGGGACCGGGGTGAGTATTCAGGGGATTGGTGAGGCGATTGCGGCATACGAGCGCACGGTGATCTCGACCAATTCGGCCTTTGATAAATTCGTCTTAGGCGATGCCAAAGCCATGGACGAATCCGCCAAGCGGGGCATGGCAGTTTTCAGGGGCAAAGGGCGTTGTATTGCCTGTCACAATGGCTCCAATTTTACCGATAATCATTTTCATAACACGGGAGTTCCGCAGGTCGGCCCAATGGAAGAAGATTTAGGTCGATTTTATGTCACGCGTCGTGAACAAGATAAACGAGCCTTTAAAACCCCGACGCTTCGCAGTGTGATTGAAAGTGCCCCCTACATGCATGATGGGGCCTTTAAAACCTTAGAAGAAGTGGTGGATTTTTATGATAAGGGGGGCAACGCCAATCCGCAGTTGAGTGTGTTGATGAAACCCTTGGGGCTCTCTCCAGAAGAAAAAAATGATTTGATTGCATTCTTGAAAGCGTTAACTGGAGTGCCCATTCCGTTCGAGTTCCCGGCCTTACCCGAATGAAAGGGTGTGGCTGTGTTGCCATTAGAACGATTCGCCGTTGAATTTTGGGGGAAAAGGTATAAGCCGATCACAAGCTGTGAATAAATGCCGGGCTGATTTCTCCTCTGGCGACTTCCATCACAGGCCCTTTCATGGTGATGTTGTATTGCGAGTCGACCGTAATATCCAAGGTGCCGCCTGGGGCTTTCACGCGGACCGGACTTTTGACCAAGCCTAACCGGACTCCGGCACATGCTGCGGCACAAGCGGATGATCCTGAGGCTTGAGTTTCTCCTGCCCCACGTTCCCAAATAAGTATGGAAATGGCTTTTGGCCCGGTGGGGACGGCTAGTTGGACATTGGTTCGTTTTGGGAAAATAATATGGTTTTCGAGCTCTGGCCCAATTTCCAATAAATCCTCACGTGTCCACCGTTCGTCCCTCTTTTTGTACACCACACAATGTGGATTTCCCACGCTCACTCCCGTAAACCGAAGCGATTGTTCCGCCGCTTTCACGGGTTGTTGAATCAATTCTGGCACCCGTAAGGTACAAGGCAAGGCAATGGGTTGGAAGACCGCACGACCCATATCCACGGTCGCCCCTCCAACCAAGCCCTGGCCATTGAGTTCCAGGTGAACCTCGACCACTCCACCTTTGGTTTCCACGGTAAAGTGTTTTTTCCGGGTGTGTCTGGTGTGGTACAAGTAGCATCCAAAAATGCGTAATCCATTCCCAGACTTTTCTGCCTCACTGCCATCTGGATTAAAAATTCGCAGGCCAAAATCTGATTTTTTTGAAGGGACTAAGGCCAAAATCCCATCGCTTCCGATTCCCCAATTGCGGTCACACAAAGTCCGAATGGTTCGAGGAGTCAATTTAAATGAGAGTTTTGCCGGATCCAGGGCAATATAGTCGTTGCCCAAGCCATGTCCTTTGAAAAAAGTGTTTTTCATGCCTGCTCCACGATGGAAGGGATCTTTGTCGGGAGGAAGGCCTTCCCTGGGCCAGTCCCGACTGTTCGGTAGGACCTGAATTATACGTAAAAAAAGGCAAAGAGGAAAGTCCTATTTCCCTGGAAAAATGGGAAATAGGAACTAAAAGGAGAAAGAGGGCGAGTTTAGGCTCGTTTGGCTTGGTTGCGGGCGGCGCGGCGCTCGTTATCGGTGAGAAATTGTTTCCGTAGTCGAATGCTTTTTGGCGTGACCTCGACCAGTTCATCATCTTCAATAAATTCCAGGGCGAATTCTAGCGTCATTTCCCGTGGGGGAATAAGGTTAATGGCTTCATCGGATCCTGACGCTCGGATATTCGTGAGCTTTTTTTCGCGAATGGCATTTACCACCAGGTCGTTGCCTTTGTTATTGACCCCCACCAGCATACCTTCGTAAATATCGTCCCCGGGATGGAGAAAAATTTCTCCACGATCTTGGAGCCCCCAAAGCCCATATGCCACGGCTTGTCCCGGACCATGAGAAATCAGGACGCCGGCTGAACGATGGGGAATCTCACCTTTAAACGGCTGATATTCATGGAAGATTTGTGACATCACGCCGCTTCCTCGGGTCATCCTCAATAATTCACTTCGAAATCCTAAAAGGGCTCGTGAGGCAATATGGAATTCCATGCGAACAGTACCGACCGCGCTGATTCGTAGGTCTTTCATCTCGGCTTTGCGGCCGCCGAGTGCTTCGATCACCGCCCCCTGATAGCCGGGGTCCACCTCAATGACAACCAGCTCGACGGGTTCAAGAATTTCATCTTCAATTTTTTTGTAGATGACTTTTGGAGGGGACACCTCTACTTCAAATCCTTCTCGCCGCATGGTCTCGATTAAAATAGACAAATGGAGTTCGCCGCGTCCTGAGACGGTGAAACGCTCGCCGCCGTCGGTCTCCTCAACTTTGATGCCCACATTCATCATGGCTTCGTGTGCGAGGCGTTCCCGAATGTGTCTAGATGTCAGAAACCGTCCCCCGTCTTTCCCAGCCAAGGGACTGGTGTTATGCGAGAAGTTCATGGAAATCGTGGGTTCATCCACATTGACGGTTGGTAAGGCCGTCGGGTTTTGGGGAGAGGCGAGGGTTTCTCCTACACGAACGTCTTGAACCCCGGCCAGAGAGATAATGTCTCCGGCTTGCGCCGATTCGCTCTCGACCCGGGTGAGTCCTTGATAGGCCAATAATTTTGTGACCTTTCCTTTAGCAATGGTGCCATCTCGCTTTACGGCGACGATCTGATTTCCGACTTCAATCATGCCATGGACAATTCGTCCAACGGCCACCCGACCGATATATGAATCATATTCCAACATGGTGACGAGCATTTGAAACGGTTGCTCAGGATCAGCTACCGGTGGCAGGACGCGATGGATGATGGTGTCCAATAAAGGCTTCATGTCGACGGCGGGATCCTTGAGATCCAGCGTCGCCCGTCCTTCCTTCCCGGAGGCGTAGACTATGGGGAAATCGAGTTGCTCGTCGGTTGCGTTGAGTTCACAAAATAAATCAAAGGTCTGATTCACGATTTCTTCAGGTCTGGCGCTAGGTCGATCGATCTTGTTGATCACGACGATGGGCTTGAGGTGCAGCTCCAATGATTTTTTCAGGACGAATTTTGTTTGAGGCATCGGGCCATCAAAGGCATCCACGAGCAAGAGCACTCCGTCGACCATGCGCAGAATCCGTTCGACCTCACTGCCGAAGTCGGCATGGCCAGGGGTATCGACCAGGTTGATGCGGGTATCTTTATAGAGCAGGGAAGCATTTTTTGAAAAAATGGTAATCCCGCGTTCTTTTTCCAAGGGATTCGAATCCATAATGACGGCTTCGCCTTCTTTGAACACATGGGCGCCGGTCTGTTTGAGCAGGGCGTCAACCAAGGTGGTTTTGCCATGATCGACATGCGCGATGATGGCCACGTTGCGAAGATCTTTTCGTCGTTTTTGATTGGGCATGACAGCTATTCCTTGTTAGGTATGGCGCATAGCACCAGCGGCTTAAACAACATTGTTCAAGGCTGTTGGGTCCTTATCGAGGCCGGTCTGCGGAGATTTGAGCAACGACACCGGCCAGAACGGCCGGAGAATGGCTTGGTCTAACGAGACGGTCGATTCATCTAGAACGGTACAGGAAGAACCCGATTAACGCAACTGGAAAGGTCTTATAGCCGTGGTTTCCTTGAGTTACGCCGGAATTTCCAGAAATTTGACGGGGAGTTCGAGTGTAAATGTCGCGCCGTGCCCTTCGCCATCACTAGAGGCGGTTAGGGAGCCCCCAAGGTTTTTGGCTGCTAAGGCATTGCTATGGAGCCCCATTCGGGGTCCGGTGCCTGGCTTTGAAAATGACTGGGCAAAGATTCGATGTAGATTTTCCGACCGAATGCCTATGCCTGAATCGCACACCTGGATAAAAACCCAGTTCTCTTTTTCCACATGTTTTAGAATTCGGATCGTCAGACTGGGTGAGCTTGAGCCTAGTTGACGAATGGCCTCCTTGGCATTGCGAATGAGGTTGGCCACAATGTGAAGGACCTGCTGTTTATCAGTAATGACCTGAGGTAAGTCAACATAGTCCCGGGTAATGGCAATGTGATATTTGTCGAATCCTGGAGCATGAATTTTCAAGGCTGTTTCAACCAGATCTTTTAATAATACGGGTTCATGGATGGTGCTGGTTCGAGCGACATCCTGCTGTGCGGCAATGATGCCTTTCACGTGGTCGATTTGGGAAATGAGGGTGTCGAGGTCGTTGCACGTTTGAGCATGCTGATCGCGTAAATGACTGCCGAGTTGCATCAAAAAGGCAGGAATCCGTTGGCCTTTACTGTCTTGCGTGAGAAAGGTCCCTAAGTCATTGTGATGCGCTTCCAGGAGAGCTGATGTGCGGTTCACATCCTGAATCGGCATGTCGCGCACGTGTTGGGCGATCAGACCAGCCGACACATTCAGACTGTTCAATACGTTGCCAATATTATGCAATACGTCGGTGGCCACCTCAGCCATGCCGAGACGACGAGAACTTTCCACAAGTTGTTGAGTCAAATGTTCTCGCTCGACGGTGGCCTTGCGGCGTTCTCGAGCATGGCGAATGACTCGTTCGAGGAGGTTAGGGTTTGTTTCACCTTTAACGACATAATCGGCGGCCCCCAGCTTTATCGCTTGTAAATCGACCTCACGATCAGTCGTTCCTGTCAACATGACAATTGGCACACGGCATCCGAATCGCAGGGCTTCCCCCAGAACATCTAATCCCGTCTCTTTGCCTAGGCAATAATCCAGGAGGCAAATATCGTGGGAATCCTCTTTGAGTTTTTCGATGCCCTGTCGGAAGGTTGAGACCCATTCCACGTCGAAAGTGATGCCGCGTACCCGTGTCAACATCGCTTGAGCGATCATGGCATCATCTTCATTGTCATCGACAAGGAGAACACGGATGGCGTCCATGGCAACATCAGGATTGTCGATATGTGTTTGAGGTTGGGCTGTTTCAATCATGCTCGTATGTTCCAAAACTGGTGATTGTTTGTTGCTTAAAGAGAAAGGCAGACGTTGGGATGTTCGATGGAAGCACGGAGCGCGGCTAACAGATAATTGAAATCGTAGGGTTTTTCGAAAAACGCGGTTCCACCAAGCGCCATGGCTTTTTGACGCAATTCAGGCTGTTTGCTTGCCGTTAAAAAAATGATGGGAACGTCTTGGGTTTTGGTCGAGGCTTTCAAGCGTTCAGCTAGTGTCAGTCCATTGCCGCCAGGCATCGTAATATCAAGCAGAATAGCATCGGGGGGGGTATTCAAAGCTTTCTGTATACCCATAACCGCGTCAAAGGCTGTGGAGATCTGGTAGCCCCGTGCGTTCAAGCGAACTTCGAGAGCTTTGGAAATGTTTTCATCATCTTCAATAATCAGAACTTTGTTGTTCATGTGAGGTACTCCTTTCATTCTATCCTGCACATCGTAAGGTGAAGCTGAACGTACTGCCTTGTCCTTCAGTGCTAGTGAGAGATATGGTTCCCTCGTGAAGCTTGATCAATTCTCGGCAGATGAACAAGCCAAGCCCTAGGCCGGGAGATGTTGCAGAGGGATCTTGTTCCACCTGATACAGGCGTTCGAATATGCCGTTGAGTTGATCTTGGGGGATGCCAATGCCTGTGTCTTGAATGGCCACTCGTACTCGGCCGGGGCAGAGGGGATCTTCGCCAACTACCACAAAAATAGTTCCGGCCTTTTGGGTAAATTTCAGGGCATTGCCAACCAGATTTAATAGAACTTGACGGATGCGCTGAACGTCCATCATGACGTAGGGGAGATTGGGCGCCAAACATGTATCGAGGGTGATGTTTTTTGCCTGGGCTTTGGGAGCGAGATAGTTCAAGACATCCGTGACCAGTGGCCCTACGTCTGCTGGTTGCTGGGTCAGGCTGAGTTTTCCGGTCTCTAATCGGGTGATTTCATACAGGTCGTTAATATTTCGATCTAAATGCCCGCAGCACCCTTGAATGAGATGAAGGTAGTCTGTTTGCTCCGAATTCAGCGATCCTGGAATACCCTCCAGTAAAATGTTCACAAACTCTGAAGCGGCAGTGAGTGGTGTTTTCAGTTCATGGGCTAAGAGATGGTAAAAGCGTTGAATTTCATCAGTTCGCTGTTTGAGGACCTTATTCGTGTTTTCTAATTGGCGTTGATAGGCAGTCAATTCTGCTTGCAGTCGAATTTTATCCATGCCCTGAAAAATCGCGCGCTGGAGATTCTCGGCAGAAATATTGCGTTTAGGAATATAGTCGATGGCTCCTGATTCAAGTGCTTGAATCACGAGGGACTCATTGCCTTGACCTGTTAGCATGATGATCGGGGTCTGCTGCTGATCAAGGTGGGCTTCCCGTAGGAAATCGATACCAGTCTTTGCCCCCAAATTGAAGTCGAGCAGGCCAATATCATGATTATGTTCTTTGATGCGAGTCAGGCCCGCGTCAAATGAGCGAGCCCATTCTAATTCAAATCGTTGTCCTGAACTTTGATCGAGAAGGGCTTGGGTAATAATGGCGTCATCTTCGTCATCTTCAACAAGCAATACCTTGATTGGAGTGGTCGCGCCAGGATTTTGCATCGGATTAGGCTGCTCCTCGTTGTGTGAGAACCATCTGCCCTAATTCTTTGATGATACTTTGATATTCTTTGAACGTTTGGGGTTTGGTGATGAAGTCATAGGCCCCCAACGTTTCAGAAATTTGAATGTCCTGTGGATTGGTGGAACCTGAGAAGACGACCGTGGGAATATGACGCCAATCCGGATGGGAACGGAGTTCCACCAACACTTTTCGACCGTCTTTTCGGGGCATATTTAAATCCAGAAGGATCAGCCACGGCCAGGGGAGATTGGCGATGCCATGATATTTTCGCCGTCGAAACAAATAATCCAGAAGTTCCTTCCCGTCATGAACAAATCGCACATCGAATCCTAAATGACTTTCTTCCCATGCTCGCATAGCAATGAGACAGTCATCAGGGCTGTCATCGGCGACTAGGACCGTCGGAGTTACCGCATGTTTGGGCATGTCGCAGAATCCTCCTTTATTAGGGTGAGCTGCTGAAACATCTTTCGATTTACGATGGCTCTTGTCCCCTGTTGTCCAATAAAATTCAGGCAGGGTTCAAGGCGAAGTAGGCAAAAAAATACCCATCCTTTGGGGGGATGGGCGCAACTGGATCGTTTTGCTCGATGGCCAGTGGTAACCAGGCGAACCTTATATGCAAAAGAAGGTCCCTTGGCTTTGCGTCCCATCCTTACGAATGGTTTGCCTTTTTCACATGATTGATAGTATCGGCCAATAACCCAAATGGCTTGAATGGAAACCGAGGATTGCAGCTTTGAGATTATGTCTGACCGCGCCCTGTTTCAATGAGGGAGATATTCTTGGGATCAAATCTTCAATCAAAGGTGGAATCACAATATGCTGACATCAAGAATGAAAAGAATCCAACCGAAATAGAACAAAAGGTGCGAAGAAGGAGTACAAACAGATGACAGTGGCGATACCCAAAGATACTTTTACTCTGCCTGTCCAAGTCATTCTTGACACGGCTCCCAGTGGCATGATGTTGGTTGATGCGGAGGGGACAATTGTGATGACCAATCGGCTTCTTGCTGAGCAATTTGGCTATCTAAAAACCGACCTGGTTGGGCAGGCAGTGGAAGTGCTCATTCCAGAGCGCTTCCGCGCGAATCATTCTGATTATTTCAGAGGATTTTTTTCTGTGCCGGAATCCCGTCCTATGGGTTCGGGACGTGATTTATATGGTAAGCGAAAAGATGGGACGGAGTTTCCCGTCGATATTGGGCTCAGTCCAATGACCTATGAGGATACGCCCTACGTGTTTGCGTCCCTTGTCGATCTCACGGAAAAGAAACAGGAAGCGGACCGCACCACAGCTCTCTCACGTCGACTGTTGCTGGCCACCCAATCGGCCAATCTTGGCATATGGGAATGGGATGTGGTGAGGAATACCCTGATCTGGGATGCCCAGATGTATGCTCTCTATGGGCTGTCCGATGACAGCCAAAGAGAACCTTATTCCATGTGGGTCCAAGCTCTCCATCCAGATGATCGGAAATCGACAGAAGAAGCGCTTCAACTCGCGCTTCAAGGGAACCAGGAGTTTAATGTTCAATTTCGAATCATTTGGCCGGACCACTCCAGGCATTGGATACAGGGGGCAGGCTCGGTGGTGTGGGATTCCACAGGAACGGCGGTTCGGATGGTAGGAGTCAATTGGGACATCACTGCTGAAAAAACAGCAGAAGAGATTCTCCTCACTTATAACGAGGAATTGGAGAAAAGCAATCAGGAGCTCGATGACTTTGCCTATATTGCGTCGCATGATCTTAAAGAACCGCTTCGAGGAATTTTTAATTATGCCACCATATTGTTGGAAGACCATGCCCCAAATTTGAATGACGATGGCAAGGTTCGCTGTGAAACCCTGTGCAGATTATCACGGCGTATGGAAGAACTCCTTGATGCACTGTTGTATTTCTCTCGTACGGGACGATCTGAGATGGCTATGCAACGTACGGATCTCAACCAAGTTCTCAGTGGTGTTCTTGAGACCTTGGACATCAGTCTGAAAGAACACGGCATTCTCTTGAATATTCCACAAATTCTTCCATCGATATATTGTGATTCGGTTCGTGTTGGAGAGATTTTTCGAAACCTCATCACCAATGCCATGAAATATAATGATAAAGAGGAAAAGTGGATTGAAATTGGATTTTGTGATGGAAGAGATTCACAGCTTGGCACCAAGGGACATCCAATCGGTATTCCGATTTTCTATGTTAAAGATAATGGGGTTGGAATCCGCGAAAAGCATTTTCAGAATGTTTTTCGAATGTTTAAACGGCTGCATGGTCGAGATAAGTTTGGCGGGGGGACTGGAGTAGGTTTAACCATTACGAAAAAACTTGTTGAGCGTCATGGCGGGCGACTCTGGATTGAGTCAACGTTTGGCGAAGGCACAACATTTTTCTTTACCCTGGAGAGGAACAGTCATCATGGTGACACCGAACCAACCGATTCTTCTGGTTGAAGATAGTCAAGAAGATTTTGAAATAACCGTTCGAAGTCTACAGAAGGCAGGATTGAAAAATCCGATTCATCATTGTCATGACGGCGACGATGCCTTGGACTATTTGTTCCATCGTGGAGCATATGCAGATTCCCCGGATGCGGTATTGCCAGGCATTATTTTGCTTGATTTAAATATGCCAGGCACGGATGGCCGCGAAGTGTTGGAAGAGCTCAAGAAGGATCCTGCCTTGAGACTCATTCCTATTATTGTCTTAACGACATCGGCGGATGAACGTGATATCCAAGATTGTTATAGCATGGGGGCCAATAGTTATATTCAAAAACCCTTAGATTTTGAAGGATTTATGAAGGCCATGTCCGGGTTAAAGGATTATTGGTTTGAAGTGGTGGTGCTACCGAAGCAAATTGAGGTCGTTCGATGACAGCCGACTCCATCAAAGTGTTGATAATCGATGATTCTCCAGAGGATCGAGAAGTGTTTGTTCGTTTTCTCCGTCAACATGCAGAGCAGGAATTTCAGATTGTCGAAACAGATTCAGGGATAGAAGGGTTGGAGCTCTGCAAGCAAGAACATCCGGATTGTATTCTCATCGATTATCAAATACCTGATATGGATGGGCTAGAATTAATTCAGACATTAGCCAATGACGAGGATCAGCAATTCATCCCGGTGTTGATGCTGACAGGTCAGGGAAATGAAGGAGTGGCCTCAGAGGCCATGAGAGGTGGAGCGAGTGATTACTTGGTCAAAAATAAACTGACATCGGAAGGACTCTATCGAGCAGTGACGCGGGCGATTGAAAAGGCGCACTTGTTGCGAACCAATGAGAAGCAGCAGCGCGAAATCGAACGGTCCTATCGTGAATTGGAGCAATTTGCCTATACGGCTTCCCATGATTTGCAGGCCCCTGTTCGACGCATTACGAAATTTTTGGAGCTGTTACAAATGGATCTACAGGAGTCGCTTCCAGCGCGATCGAAAGACTATTTAGATCGAGCGTTGAAGGGGGCAGCTCACATGCGGGGATTGATTCAAGCTTTATTAGACTATTCGCTGGTCGGTGGCGCGCAAAATACCTTGGAACCCATCCGCTTGGACGATGTGGTGAAAGAGGTTTTGGTGCAACTCGAAGTGATGGTCAATAGTACGAATGCCACCATTGAAGTGGGCGATTTGCCCACGGTTTTGGGAAATAAAACTTTTCTCCAACAACTTTTTCAAAACTTGATTGCCAATGCGATAAAATTTCGAGGGGAGCATCAACCTATCGTGAAAGTTTCGGCCAGCCGCAAGGGGCCTAAGTGGATTGTCACCGTGAAAGATAATGGGATCGGGATTCCGGCCGACGCCTTTGAGCAAATTTTTGGGATCTTTCACCGTCTTAATAATGGGAGTCAGGTGGAAGGAACCGGGATCGGGCTCGCTCTGTGCAAAAAAATCGTTGAATTGCATGAAGGGAAGATTTGGGTTGAATCCACGGTTGATGAAGGAACCGCGTTTCACTTCACCCTGCCTCCTTGCCTGAATCAGGTTGAAGCTGTCATGTGGGAAGCCGTTGCTACAGCCAGCAAGGGTTCGTAACTTTCAGTATGTGGACTGCGAACATGCACGGAGTGACGACGATTTGGTTCGGCGGGATTCGGTGTAGAGTCCCATCAATGGGAATTTTCCGACATTGCAATTGGTTGGGCGCAATACCACTGACTTGGGTTGACAATGGATTCCCACCACGAGCCTGGGATCAGGACGCCACAACTGAGCGGATTGGCTGCTGCTGATCTCAGTGCCGTGTTCCCGAATTGAGGCAATTCTCCTAGCGCCAAGCTAGGTTTAGAGTGAAAACTTCATTTTTTCGGTATGGGCTAAAATAGACAACCCTTCCGGCTCGTATGGATTAACCCCGGAAGGGTTTCTTTTTGCGTTATAGAGGATCATGTGTGGAACATGATAAAATGCTAATATTCATCTCTTTGTTCGTCTCTTTTCCTTGACCCAATTTACTGTTTCCGATAGGGTCTTATGTTTGAAGGTTCTTTCCTCATCTCGTTATTTTCATTTTTCTTGCCTGGAATTTTAATCCATCCCTCAAGAATTTGCTGGAGGTTCTTATGCGCCCACTTCGGGTGACGATAATCGATCTGGTGACCAAAGGTCCGACCAATTCACTCTATGCCCGGGTGATGAATCAAAACCTGGCCAGCATTATGCCTCAAGTGGTGGGGGTGTGGTGTGAAGAATTAGGCCATCAGGTGCGCTTTCTCTGTTATACCGGCCGGGAAGATCTGGGTCAGGAATTGTTGCAGGAAACTGATCTGGTTTTTATTGGAGCCTTTACCCGTTCAGCCTTGACGGCCTATGCCATCAGTAATCAGTTTCGATCTCGTGGAGCCGTCACGGTATTGGGCGGGCCCCATGCCAGAAGTTATCCGCAGGATGCGGTGCGATATTTCGATTATGTGGTCGGGTTCACCGATAAGACGCTGATTCATGACATTTTGTCTGAATGCGCTCCCAATCGTCCGATGGGGCAGCATGTTCAGGCCGCACGTCAGCCTACCGAATTGCCGGGTGTCAAAGAACGGTGGAAATTCATTGAACCCACCATCGCCAAAGCGCCGACGTCCTTTAAAGTTGTGCCCATGATCGGGAGTATGGGCTGTCCTTACACCTGCGGCTTTTGTGTTGATGCCAAAGTGGATTACCAGCCGTTGTCCTTCGAGCAGATCAGTGAAGATCTGAAGTTTTTGCGAACGAAAATCAAACGCCCGATTGTGGCGTGGCACGATCCGAACTTTGGCGTCCGGTTTCAAGAATATATGAATGCCATCGAAACGGCTATACCGCCCAACAGTATCGATTTTATTGCCGAAAGCACATTGTCATTATTATCTGAACCTCATTTAAAGCGGTTAAAACATAATGGGTTCAAAGCCATTCTTCCCGGCATCGAGTCGTGGTATGACATGGGAGATAAATCCCGCACGGGCAAACAGACCGGGTCAGATAAGGTCAAGCATGCGGCGGATCATATTAATCAAATTCTTCGGTATATCCCCTATGTACAGGTCAACTTTGTGCTCGGGCTGGATTCTGACAAAGGTCCGGAACCGTTTGAACTCACCAAACAATTTTTAGATGCCGCCCCGGGAGCGTTCCCAGCCTTTTCATTGTTAACGGCTTTTGGGCAATCAGCCCCGTTTAATTTAGCGCTGCAACAGGAAGGGCGCGTGCTTCCATTCCCCTTTCAATTTCTTGATAACAATCACGCCATGAATGTGCGGCCCAAACATTATGCCTGGCCGGAATTTTATGACCATGTGGTGGATGTCTCGCGACATGCGTTTTCCTGGCCGATGATTGCGAAGCGGTTAATGTTGAATCGGGGCTGGATTCCCAAATGGTTCAACTTCGTCCGTTCGGTGTCGAGCGAAGGATTCGGACGAATTGCGTACCACACCAAAATGAGAGAACGCTTAGATAACAATATAGCGGTCAGGCAATTCATCGAAGGTGAGACGACAGAGTTGCCCAACTTTTACCTGAAAAAAATTCGAGGGAAGCTGGGGCCCTTGTGGGACATGTTGCCGCCAGGCGCCGTGATGCACGAGCATCTGGCCTATCTCAACTCCCAGGACGCCAGCCCAATCATGCCACTGCCTCTCGATCCGCCTCCCGCCCTCGCCGAAGTTACTGTTTGAGAGACAACTCTTGAAACAACGTGTCTGGCTGTTAATACATAACGGAGTGGCCCTCCGGGAACTTGCGCCCCATGGATTTCCGAATGTGTTCGGGAGACCCAATCCCACCTGGGCCTGTGCTCCACTCTTTTCCGTTTTGTAGGATGAACGCCCAATCGACTCCGCTTGGGCTGGTGAGCGTGCCCTCAGGCCTCGTTGCCCTCAGCGTAATAACGTCTTCACCTACGAAGGCGAATCATTTCCTGCCTCACGGTAAAAAGGGGTATGTTCGAACAGGGCAGCTATCTGCCGGATGGATCTATTCCCCTCAAGGTCGTGACAACTCTCTTCACATTCAGCCAGTGCCAGGTGCGCGCCAGGAGTACCGTGATGATTGCACCATTGGTGGAGAGACGTGGGCTATGGAGCCTTCGTGTATGCCAAGTACAGGGATGATCGTATGTAATACGACAGGCTTACACCCTTCTGGTGAGAGTTCGATGAGACTGAAGGGAAGGCTTGCGGTACTGTCAATCGCTGACGGTAAAATTAGTAAGTGCGAGCCCAATGGAGGGAATATCACCGGGTGGTTTGCCAAACGTTCACCACTCGCAGATCTGCGAAAACTCCAAAAACTTTTCAAAGATTACCATTACGGTAATAGATGTGGCAGCCTGCAGTGGACAACCAGGGCAGAATGGGGGCTAGCGGCTGAAGTGGGGAGTGGAAGTGAACCTTGACCCGCGTGGCGGCGAAATCTGGTAGGCGGTCGTGAGATCCCGATGAAACCATTTCGACAGGGGGGCGTCTTTCATGGGTTCCGAGTCTACTGACATGGCCCAGTTTCACCAGAGACAAAGTCGCACTCGTCGGCTTTGGCAATCATCGTACATCATGAGGAAAGGACAGTATCATGAGCCATGATGACTCGGACAAGAGCAAGCCGACATTGGCGATTCCCACCCCACCTCACCCGATCCATCGACAGGAAAAACTGCCATGGCAAACCCCCAAGCCTCCTGAGGAGGATGTCGACGCACAGGCCAGAATCGAGGTCCTGCTGCAGAGCCAGAGTTACCGACAGGCCGACGAAGATATCGATTTTCTTGGGCAGGATGAGAGTCGCGGGGTGCGCCTGCAGCTTGATTACAGCAAACCGCAACTCCTGCTTAACCAGCACGGCGTTCACCATACCATCGTCGTCTTCGGTAGCACCCGCATTCTGGAGCCCGCCGCTGCCGCCCGTAGGGTTGAACACTTGCAGAGGGAACTGCTCGATTCACCCCAAAACAGCGATCTGAAAGGACGCCTGGCCGTCGCGAAGCGTATCCTGGCAAAGAGTCAGTATTATCAGGTCGCTTGTGACTTCGGACGGATGGTCGGGGAGTCAGGTGGCGGGCCGGAGGACTGCAATTTAGTGGTCATGACCGGTGGTGGCCCTGGCATCATGGAGGCCGCCAACCGTGGGGCCTTCGATTGTGGTGCCAAGAATATCGGGCTGAACATCACTCTGCCACACGAACAGTATCCCAATCCCTATCTAACACCGGAACTCTGCTTTCGCTTTCACTATTTTGCCTTGCGCAAAATGCATTTTCTATTACGGGCGAGAGCCTTGGTGGCCTTCCCCGGGGGATTCGGCACCTTTGATGAACTTTTTGAAACCCTCACCCTGATTCAAACACGCACGATGGCTCCTCTGCCGGTCATTCTCGTGGGAAAGCGCTATTGGCAACAGGCCGTGAATTTTGACTTCCTGATAGAGGAAGGGGTGATCGACCTGGAAGACAGAGAACTGTTCTGGTTTGCTGAAACGGCCAAGGACATCTGGGAAGGGATCCTTCGATGGCACGAGGCGAATGGCAATCCCTTGTTGGATCAAAGCAAATGTTAATCAGGAGCGAATAACGATGAAAATATCCTTCCATGGCGCCGACCAAAATGTTACCGGGTCTTGTCACCTCATCGAATGCCATAACCAGAAAGTGCTCATTGATTGCGGGCTCTACCAAGGCGAACGGGAATTGGTTGAGGAGAATGCGGAACCGTTCGGGTTCGACCCCGCTGAAATTGATTACCTCTTACTCACCCACGCGCATCTGGATCACTGCGGCCGAATCCCCCTGCTAGTCAAGCGTGGGTTTAAGGGCGAAATCATCACGACCGCGGCTTCACGAGAACTCGCTCGATTGATCATGCTGGATGCCGGCCATCTTCAGGAAGGGGAGGCCGAGTACCAGGCCAAGAAGGCTACTCGCTCCAGTCATCAGCACTACAAGTACCCGGTCAAGCCGTTGTACACGGTGCTTGATACTTTGAATAGTATGGAGTTTTTCGGTCGAACAGCCTTTTACAAGACACCACTGGCTATCGCACCGGGCATTCGTGCCACATTCCTAGATGCCGGGCATATCCTGGGTTCTGCGAGCATCTTTTTGGAATTGGAAGAACAGGGAACGCGGCGAACTGTTTTGTTCTCCGGTGATCTCGGCTATAACGGCCGGGTGATCCTGCGTGACCCGAGTATTCCCCCGCCCGCACAGGTGGTGGTGATGGAAACCACGTATGGGGATCGTCTCCACAAGGCGCTTCAGCCTTCAATAGAAGAGCTCTATGGCGCCATTGAGGACACATTCCAACGTGGAGGCAATGTCGTCATCCCGACGTTTGCTCTCGAAAGGGCGCAGGAAATACTCTATTTTCTCCATGAAGGCGTGGCAAAAGGTCGACTGCCGGTGAGCATGCAGGTTTATCTTGATTCACCGATGGCCATTTCGGCCACTGAAATCTTCGAGCGACATCCGGAATGTTACGATGCGGAGATGGTTCAGTTGCTCAAGGCCAACCAGGATCCATTTTCACTGCCTGGGTTGCATTTTACCCGTGAAACGTCGCAATCCATGGCATTGAACAATATGAGAAGTGGAGCGGTCATAATGGCCGGTTCCGGCATGTGTACGGGTGGGAGAGTCCGTCATCACCTCAAGCACAATATTTGGCGGCCAGAGTCGAGTGTCATCTTTGTCGGATATGCGGCCCATGGCACCCTCGCGCGGAATATAATCGATGGCGCCGCAACCGTTCGTCTCTACCACGAAGAGATCCCTGTCCATGCAAAAATTTTCACCATCGGCGGATTTTCCGCTCACGCTGACCAGGCTGAACTCCTCGCCTGGCATCGAAAGATAGGCAATCCGGAACGAACATTTCTGGTCCATGGGGATAAAGAGGTCATGAAGTCCTTTGCCGAAAAACTGTCCGGGGCCCAGGTCGAAATGCCACGACTACATCAGGAATTTGTCTTGTGAAAAGGACCGAATCAACGCGTCGCTCTGCTTCACGGTTTCACTTCTCGATGCGGAATGTTTTTTCTGCCCTCACCACGTAGCGCAGTGGCCCTCCGGGCGCCAGGGCATCGAATGGATAACAGGTGATCAGTCGCAAGTCGGCTCTTCCCTGATTCGTTGGGAGTGGGTCGATTCGACTGTCGACGACTTCGATATTCTCCACCACAAAGCTCCGCCAATTTCCTTGAAGTGTTTGCACCGTCATTCTTTCCCCGAGTTGTATATCTCGTACAAACGAAAAATGCGTATCGCGGTGGGCGCTTAAGAGCAGGCCCTGTGAGTCGTCGTCCGAAAATTTTCCATTCCCTACTTTCCCAGGCCCAAAGGCTAAGGATTGTCCGCTGGCATCTGCCAGAATGATCTGGTTGATGCGCAGCCGCGGAACGAGCAACCGACCCACCGGCCACGTATCGGCCCATGGCCAGGGTTTGACCGGCTGTTGTGTGGTGAGGGTTTCCTGCCAGGCATGCTGCAACAGCCATTGGGCGGCTAGAGCCTTGGCGTGAATCCAGGCTCCCTGTCCGATCAGCCAGCTTCCAAAAACGAATAACAGGCTCGCCATGATCCACGCCATGCGAAGGGTTACCGGTGTGCGAGATATCGTCGTGACCAGATCCATGTGACCCCTAACAGAAGGCTTCCTAACACAAGATAAAGGGTGGCGGGTGTGGCGGTTTGTGGCCAGCCAAAGATCGCCTCGTACTGCATGCCATGCGGCAGATTGGTTTTGAGGGCATGGGTGTGAAGCGCTTGTCCATCAGGTCTTACCGGCGTGACATCAACGGCAACGAGACTGGTGTAACGACTCACCAGATGGTGTTTCAGTGCAAGATCAAGAATCGATTGCCGAAGCAGGGCTTTGTCGTTGTCTTGGGTCTGTTGATCCATGAGTCGCGCGATGGTTTGGCGCGCCCAATAGACAGCGATGCCGTTTCGTGGCTTGGCATCTACCAAGGACTGCTTGGTTTCCCAATGTGTGCCAGCCTGTTTCCCGGAAATGGTAATCGAAGAAGGCAGATTCTTGGTGCGAAAAGCCACGGTGAGTGGTTCGCCGGTGTACAGGTCGGGCAAAGGGTTGGGGACGACGTCATCGAATATCGAATCCCCCGATTGAATGGTGATGTCGGTGAAGGCCGGGTGTTCCAATTTGAGAAAGAGGCGATGCATCTTGTCTTGCACCTGGGTGGTTGCGCCAATGTGCGTGAAGGTGCCTTTCCCGAATTGTGCGGCCTTGCGCATGAAGTGCCCATTGGGGGCCGAGCCGATGCCGACCGTAAAGAGACGATTATGTCCGATCTCTTGCTGCAGGAGGGTAAAGAGTGCGTCTTCATTGCCGACGAGCCCATCGGTGATAAAGATGATTTGCCTG
>Ga0224497_10000442_pt1 | contig 28951 bp, 21 predicted proteins | sample SF_Jul11_sed_USG_4_FD_167970 | JGI IMG/M metagenome (GOLD analysis project Ga0224497, IMG submission 167970) | Sediment microbial communities from San Francisco Bay, California, United States - SF_Jul11_sed_USGS_13 | ecosystem: Environmental > Aquatic > Marine > Sediment | place: USA...
CGGCGGTTACGGTCGGTCGGAGCTGTTACCCGGTTCAGATATCGACCTGATGATTTTACTCGAGAAAAACGCCACCAAGGACCAGCAGCAGCGTATTTCGGCATTCCTGACCTTCCTGTGGGATATTGGTCTGGAGGTCGGGCACAGCGTACGCACCATCAGGGATTGCGTGCGCCAGGGCAGGGTCGACGTCACGGTGATGACCAACATGATCGAATCGCGACTGATCTACGGTAGCGAAAAACTCTACGAAAAATTTCAGCAGGCAATCTCGCCGGCGAAAATCTGGCCGTCACGCAAGTTTTTCGAAGCCAAGCTCGAAGAGCAGCAGGAACGACATCTGCGCTACAACGACACCGCCTACAACCTCGAGCCCAATATCAAGGAAGGCCCCGGAGGACTGCGCGATATACAGATCATCGGCTGGGTGGCAAAGCGGCATTTCGGCGCAAAATCTTTCGCCGAGCTGGTCGAGCACGGTTTTCTGACCGACGCGGAATACAGGCTACTGGACGCGGGCCAGCGACATTTATGGCAGGTACGTTTCGCGCTGCACCGCATCGCCGGGCGCCGGGAGGATCGCCTGCTGTTCGATTATCAGAAAAAGATAGCCGAACGATTCGGATTCGAATCGGGCGATCACAATCTCGCGATCGAGCAGTTCATGCAGCAATATTACCGCACCATCATGGAGCTCGAGCGCCTCAGCGAAATGCTGCTGCAGATATTCAGGGAAGAGATACTGTTGACCGCATCGCAAAAAAAGATCAAGCCTATCAATGAACGTTTCAAATTGCGCAATAATTTTATCGGGGTCACCCATCCCGACGTCTTCAAACAGTACCCGCCAGCCCTGCTCGAGCTTTTCCTGTTGATTTCGCTAAACCCCGATTGCGTAGGCGTTACCGCCTCGACGATTAGGCTGGTGCGCGAACATCTTTACCTGGTCGACGATGCCTATCGTAGGGACGAAACCGTCAACAGGCTGTTCATGCAGCTGATGAGTGCGCCCAGCGGGCAAACCCATCAGATGCGGCGCATGAATTCCTACGGTTTCCTGGCCGCTTATATCCCCGCATTCGCCAAGATAACCGGGCGCATGCAGTACGATCTCTTTCACGCCTACACGGTTGATCAGCACACCATCTTCGTGATACGCAACCTGCGACGTTTCGCGCTCAAGATACACGAGCACGAGTTTCCTTTTTGCAACCTGGTCTACAGCAAGCTGGAAAATCCCTGCCTGCTGTACCTCGCGGCGCTGTTCCACGATATCGCCAAGGGTCGCGGCGGGGACCACTCCGAGCTAGGCGCCGAGGAAGCGACGCAGTTTTGCGTGCAGCACCAGCTAAATCGCAAGGAAACCCGCGTCGTTTCGCAACTGGTGCGCGATCACCTGTTAATGTCGGTCACCGCGCAGCGCAAGGACATCAGCGATCCCGAGGTGGTGCGCGATTTCGCGCGCCATATCGGCAGCATGAATATGCTTAACTACCTGTACCTGCTGACGGTCGCCGATATCCGCAGTACCAATCCCAAGCTGTGGAACAACTGGAAGGATGCGCTGCTCAGGCAGTTGTACAACGCCACCAAGACCGTGATCCGGCGCGGCATCGAGCACGCGCCCGATATCGACGAGATCATCCAGGAAAACCGCGATGCGGCCTTCGACGAAATGTCCGATCTACCGTTTAGCGCGCAACAGATCGACTCGGTTTGCGACCGGGTGCCCGGCGATTATTTCCTGCGCCATCATCCGCTGGAAATCAAGTGGCACGTCAATGAAATCCTGAGTCATCCCGACGCGCCGCGCCTGGTCAGCATCCGCCAGTCGGCGCAATACCGGAACACCAAGGTCTTCGTCTACGGAGACGAGGCCGCGCATACCTTCTCGCAGGTGACCGGAACCCTGGGATCTCTGGGTCTTAGTATTCTGAACGCGGAAATCTTTACCACCCACGATAACAAGGTCATGGATACCTTCATCATCCAGGATAACAACGGCGAGGCAGTGACCGACCCCGACATGATCGCGCGCATCGAAAAACGGCTGCTCGAGGCGCTCGAATCGGATTTGATTTACGAGGGTCATAGCAATACCCGCAGGCCGCGCCACCTGAAGGCTTTCGATCATCCCACCGAAGTCCAGTTCGAACAGGATTACCTGAATAGCCGCACCGTAATGGAAATTAGCGCACTCGATATGCCCGGGCTGCTGTCGGTGATCGCCAACGTCATCGCGGAACTGGATATCAACATCACGCACGCGAAGATTTCGACCCTGGGCGAAAAAGTCGACGATATTTTCTACCTGACGACGCCCGAGCGCAACGCCATCACCGATCAGACGCTGCTGGAACGACTGGAGCAAAATCTGGTGGCGGCGCTCGAGGCCAGAAAGGCGGCCTGACAAGGTCATGTCCCGGTATCTGGGGAAGCCTTTCGCGCAGGCGCAGGATGGCGAAAACAACGCGGTGATATTCGACCTGGCTTACCCGGCCAGGGGTCGCGTCGACGCCGCCGTAGCGGAGCTGCGTCAACTCCATGGCGACGATATCCGCCTGCTGCCGATGTCCGGCACTTCTTGCGGTGGCGGTATTTTCCAGGTATCGAAGGGCAGCGCAGCCAGCGTTATCGGACTGCGCTTCGACCCGCCGCCGCAACCGCTGGTGCGCAGCGCCGCGCGGCCCGAGCTGACGTCGCTGGGCCTCGACGAAATCGTAATCGATGCGGACAGCCGGCAGGTCTGCGCGGGCGCATCGATCACGCTGGACCAGCTGAACCGGGCACTGGCGCAGGAGCTGGGACATGGTTTCAGGGTGCCCGGTGCAGACCTTACCAGTTACCAGTATGCGGCGGTGGGGGCTACCTTCATGACCGGCGGCATGGGTCCGCAGCGCAGGTATTTCAGCGATAGCGTAGTCGAGGCCTCGATCTTCGACGGCGTCGACATCATCGGTATCGGCGGCAGCGCGTTGCAGGGCTACGCCGGCACCTACGGCTGGAGCGGTATCGTCAGCGCGGTGCGCTGTGATTATTACCGTTTCCCCGAAAACGAAATCGCCTTTGCATTGCCAGTCGTCGGCAGTCCATTACGACTCGCCCGATTGCTGGCGCGGCTCGCTCCCTATGCTTATCTCGAGCTCGAGCCGGACGGGGTGCGTTCGAGCGCGGGTCAACAGGACCTGATACTCGGGGTCGAACACGTCAGCGTCGCCTCGATGCGACCACTGCTGCGCGATAGGGCGACAAACGCAATCACGCGCAGAGCCCGGGAACTCGAGCAAAAATGCGCCGCGGCGGCGGCCGACGGGCTGGTTTTCGTCAACGGTTGCAGCGCTCGATCGATCGACGAATTCCTGCTCGACCTGGCCGACGAGGGGCAGTCCGACGACTATAGCATCGCCGGCATCGGGCTCGAGTTTGCCGATGTTTTCAACGATCCCGAGGAAATGCGCGCGCTGCGCGAAGCCATACCCTACGCGGCGCGCATGCAATCCCCCGCAGGTGGTTTCGTCTACAAGAATCATACCGACGCCAACATCCGTATCCCGGTAGACAACGTAGGCCCGGTCGCGCAGCAACTCTGGCAAATCAATCGCAATTATGTCGACGCGGTCGAGCGGCATTTCGATGCGCTCGCGGACGTCGACGGCGAAGTCCTGGTTTACGGGCATTTGAATCCTTACGGAATCGATCCCCACAACCGCGTCACCATGAGCAGCGACGACGAAACCGCTTTCGCGCAAAGCCGCGGTTTCCTGGTGGAACAGCGTGCCGAATATTACCGCATGCTGGCAGCGCTATGCGAAAACGGTGCCGCGACCTTCATCGGCGGCGAGAAAACCGCGGATTCGGAGCTAGGCATCTACGCGGCCCTGGGTGGTCCAGAAAATTCGCCCACAGAACTGTTCGAACGTTTCCGCAAGCAGCGGGCAACCGTGCGCGCGGCTCGGCCGGAGTTTAACTGGCGCGCGCCCGAGACTTATCGTTGACACCTGACCGGCCAACGGACTGATCAGGATTTGAACTCCAGCAGCCGGGTGAGCGCCGGCAACGCGGCGGCGGGATGCATGCCGAGCGCCCTGAGTTCCTCGATTACCGGTATCGGCAACTCCCGGTTCTCGGTTTTCTGGTTCAACACTCCGCCCATGATGACCGGCAGGGAAATGCCGGCGTCGTCGAGGAGACGTTTCAGTTGCTGCGCATATTCGAGCGCCATGCCGTTATGCGTACTGAGCAGCAAGGCGTCTGCAGGTTGGCGCATGATTGCCGCAATCAGATCGGCCGGATTATTTTCTGCCCCGAGGTACTCGACCTCGGCGCCAGCCTCGCCGAGCAACTGCGCCAGCGCACCGGCAGCCTGCTCGTGCACGTCGCTCGACGCCACCAGCAGCCTTTTACCCCTCACCCGCTTGCGGAAGCCGACGCCGGTAAACATGGGTCGATAATCGTCGATGACTTGCTGCGCGAGACCGTGCATGTCGGTGGCGATCGACCGCGTCGGGTCGAGATCCGCCGCGAAAGCCTGCTCGAACCGCTGCGGTCCCATATTTTTCAGCACGAAAAGCAGCTGCAGCGGATTGCGCGTATCGACGCCGCTGTCGCGCAGACCGACCAGCGCATTATTGAAAATATCGCTACCCTCGCGCAGCACGGTATCGGCGAATGCCTGGGCCGCCGAAAAATCGACATGCGGATACAGACGGCGCGCCGCCGCTTCGATACGGCGCCCGAACAGCTGCGCCTCGATTATCTCGTCAGCCGACGGAATTCGTATCGCTTCGGTAACCGGCAGCGGCAGTACTGCATGGCCGCTGGGCGCGTGTATTTGGACCAGGATATCCCATAGCAGGTACTCGGCGGTCAGCGCCCGGTTGTGTTCGAATTCCTGTCCGAACGACAGGGTGTCGCCGTAGATCATCGACCCCACCTGCTGGCCCTGATGAATACGGTGCAGCGCCAGTACCCAGCCCGCGCGCTTGACCGGATCACGGGTCAGGCCGCCGATGCAGTGACTAAGGCGCGCGCCAATCAGCTCCTCGGCGATATAGCGTTCCAGCATTGCCCATGCGGCAACGCTGGCGCAATTGCGAAACAGCGCGCCGTAGCCATCCTCGAGGTAGGAATGCAACATCGCCCCCTGATCGCGAAACGCCGCCAGCAATACCATCGCCTGGCAGGTTTGCGCCGCGGTTTCCGCGGTATCGGACCAGCCTGGCGCCTCGAAGGTAAAGTATTGCGACAGGTTGCCGATCGTCGTGCAACCGATACGCAGCGCCTGCAGGGTGTTAGCCACCGAAGCCGGCTGACCGATCATGAAATCACCGAGATGGGGCTGTACCGGCGCCGCCTGTGCCAGCGCGTTCCAGTCGTCGTTGCCGACCAGCATCGGCCCGGTCTCGGCGGCGGCCGCGGCGCGCATTTGCCGCGGCAAGCCCATGCGGCGATCGAGCGCGAAGCCGGCCCGGTCCAGGCGAAAGCCCGCGGCATGCAGATGCCGATGGATCCGCGCCAGCGACGCTGCGGTCGCATCGATGCCGTTCATGCCGATATGCGCGTGGTACATGATATGACCGTCGCGCATCGACTGCTGCTTGTAGGCGATTTCGGAATCGACGCCATAGGCTTCCATGAAGGCGGTGCGACCGATGCTGACCTGAGTCGCCAGATCCAGCGCGGCTTTGCGCAGCCGGTTGAAATCGGCGAGCTTGCCGGTGGAAATTCGCTGAATCGATTCAATATTCATGGACATTATTGCGTTTCCCGATCCCGGGACAGGACGCAGGAATCCATTTGATGATTGCCACCATCGGGAGGCGCATCCCAGCCGGGCCGCTTAAGCGGGCTTATCCGTCCACACCGCGAACTCGCTGCCGCAGGGTTCGCAAAAGTGGAAACGGCGGCCGCCCGGAAAAGCAAAAATCGGTTTTTCGATGCGCCCGCCCGCCGCTTCTATTTTGGCAAGCGTCGCTTCGATGTCCTCGCTGTAAAAGACCAGCAACGCGGCGCCGTTGCGGGTCGTCGAGTAAAGCTCCGAGCGGTAGAAACCGCCATCGAGACCCTGGTTCGAGAAAGCGCAGTAATCGGGACCGTAGTCTTCGAAAGTCCAGCCGAAGGCGCTCTCGAAAAAAGCCCGGGTCCTGTCCAGGTTGGCGGCGGGCAGTTCGACGTAATCGAGTTTTTCGTGAGTCTTCATGTTAATTTCCTGGCTCCGTTTTAATCCACACCGCGGTGTCATGATAAATCGCCCCGCCGTTGGGTTTGCCGGGTTCGGCCGAGACCAGCGCGTTGACGCCCAGCCCTTCGATGAATGCGCCGTTCGGCCATATGCTCTCGATAACCACGACGCCGGCCTGCATGCCGTCGAAAATGCGCGCGTGCAGCAAGATATCGGCGAGTTCGTTGCCGACGCGAACGCGGGTGCCGTCGGCGACACCCAGTTTAGCGGCATCCGCGGCGCATAACAGCAGCGTCGGCCGCCCCTCGGCGCGCCGCGATGTCGATGTTTCGGTAAAACTGGTATTCAGGAACTGGCGCGCCGGCGCGGCAACCAGACGAAACGGATGCACTGCGTCGGACTCGTTTGCGACCGGCATGTGATCCGGCAGTGCTGGCAGTTCGTCGAAATCCGCGCCGACACGGTCCCAGTCCGCCCTGAAATGAAAGCGCCGATCGGCGGTGCCGAAACCATCCAGGAAGTTGCTGGTCTCGAAGGTCGCGGCGCAATCTACCCAGCGCTCACGATACAGGGTTTGCTCGTCGGGTAATCCGCTCAGCCTGAGGCTCCGGTCGATCAGCCGGCGCGCGTCCATGCTGAATCCATCGTGATGAAATCCGAGCCTCTGCGCGAGCTGTGCCAGCACCCAGTGGTTGCTACGGCATTCGGCAAAAGGCGCCACCAGCGCCCGCGTCGCCTGCAGGTGAGTATGCCCGCCCGCCTGGTAAAGATCATCGTGCTCGAGAAACATCGTCGCCGGCAGCACGATATCCGCCAGCGCCGCGGTCTCGGTCATGAATTGCTCGTGCACGCAGGTGAACAGGTCGTCGCGCGCCAGGCCCCGCAGCACCTTGCGGGTTTCGGGCGCCACTACGGCCGGGTTGGTATTCTGGATAATCATCGCGGTCACCGGCGGACCATTCTGCAAATCACGGGGATTACCGCAGAGCACGTCACCGATGCGCGACTGGTCCAGCACCCGGGTAGCGCGATCCAGCACGTCCAGGCCCTTGATAGTTGTCTGGTCAATGCCATACATGCCACCATTGGAATAAAGCGCGCCGCCGCCCGGGTGGCGCCAGGCACCGGTCAGCGCCGGTAGACAGGAAACCGCGTGCATGTTTACCGCGCCGTTGCGCGAGCGCGTGAAGCCGTAACCGAGCCGCAGGAAACTGCGCTCGGTATCGCCGTAGAGCCGCGCGAAGTCGATGATTTCCTGCGCCTCGAGCCCGGTAATCGCTGAAGCCCAGGCCGGTGACTTCGATTGCAGGTGTTCCTCGAGCACGTCCGGCGCATCGCAGTAGCGCGCCATATAATCCCGGTCAACCAGGCTATCGGCGAACAGCTGGTGCATTACCGCGCAGGCGAGCGCGCCGTCGCTACCCGGACGCAGCATCAGGAACTGGTCGGCTTTTTGCGCGGTCGCGTTCAGGTAGGGATCGACCACGACCAGTTTCGCGCCGCGTTCCCGGCGCGCTTTAGCGACGTGGTGCATGACGTTGACCTGGGTGTAAACCGGGTTACCTCCCCACACGACGATCAGATCGCTTGCGGCCATCATGCGCGGGTCCGAACCGCGCTTGACCCCGGTACCGGCAATCCAGCCGGCGTCGGCCAGGGTTATGCAAAAGGTCGAGTGCTGGCGCGAAGTCTTCAGCAGGTTGCGAAACAACTCGATACTGTCGCGCTGAATCAGACCCATGGTGCCGGCGTAATGATACGGCCACAGGGTTTCGCTGCCATGTTTCTGCATCGCCCGCGAAAATTGCTCGGCGACCTCATCGAGCGCCTGTTCCCAGGTAATAACCTCGAACGCCGACCTGCCCTCCCCGCGGGCGCCACGGCGGCGCAGCGGCTGGCCCAGCCGCTCGGGATGGTGAATACGCTCGGCATAGCGCGACACCTTGGCGCAGATAACGCCCGCGGTGTAACTGTTGTCGCGCGCGCCGACGACCCTGCCGATGGTATTGGCGTCGAGCACCTCGACCTCCAGCGCGCAGGTGCTGGGACAATCATTCGGGCAGGTCGAATGCGCATACAGTGGATAAGTCGCGGCCGCCATGAGCCACATTTTGCAAGATTGGCTCGGTCAGCGCCAGCCCGCAGATCCCGCTTCTTCTAAACACCCCACTGATGCTAGAATTGCCGTCTTTTTGCAATCCAGATAACCGGGGATACCGATGAGCGGCAAAGACACTCGACATTTCAAAACGCGCGAAGTACGTGCCGGCGTCAAACCCGACCCGGTTACCGGCGCGATCCTGACTCCAATCTACCAGACTACGACCTATGTCCAGGAATCGGTCGACAAGTACCTGGAGAAAGGCTACTCCTACAGCCGCTCGGGCAATCCGACCGTCAGCGCCCTCGAAGCGCGTATCACCGCCCTCGAAGGCGGTGTCGGCAGCCTTTGTTTCGCCACCGGCATGGCCGCAACCAGCTGTACCATCATGGCGCTGGTGGGCAGCGGGCAGCACGCGATCCTGTCCGATGTCGTCTACGGCGGCACGCACCGCGTTGCCACCAAGGTACTAAACCGATGGGGACTCGAATGCAGCTTCGTAGACACCTCCAATCCGGCTAACGTCGAAACAGCGATCCGCGAAAATACCCGTCTGATCTTTACCGAAACGCCGGCCAACCCGACATTGAAGCTGACCGATATCGCCGCGATCTCGGAAGTCGCGCGCGCACATGGCATACCGCATGTCGTCGACAACACCTTCCTGACGCCTTTTTACCAGCGCCCGCTCGAGCTCGGCGCCGATATCACGCTGCATAGCACTACCAAGTTCATGGAAGGCCACAATATCAGCGTCGGCGGTTCGATCACCGCCGCGAACAAGGACCATATCGAGCAGATCATGTTCGTGCGCAACTGTCTTGGCAGCAACATGACGCCGATGGTCGCGTTTTATACCCTGCAGGGCATCAAAACGATGAGTACGCGGCTAGAAGCCCAGTCGGCCAACGCACTCAAGGTCGCGCGCTTTCTCGAGACCCACCCTAACGTGGATCGCGTAGCCTACCCGGGCCTCGAATCCTTTCCGCAGAAGGAGCTCGCCGATCGCCAGGCCAGTGGCCATGGATCGATGCTGTGGTTCGAGGTTCACGGCGGAGTGCAGTCGGGCAAGAAACTGATGGATAACCTGAAACTATGGAGCCTCGCCGAAAACCTGGGCTCGGTCGAATCGCTGGTTACCCATTCGGTCACGATGACCCACGCCGACATGCCGCGCGAGGAGCGCATGGCTGCAGGCATCACCGACGGCCTGGTCAGACTGTCCACCGGCCTGGAGTCTCCGGAAGACCTGATCGACGATCTTAAACAGGCGCTGGACGGTCTCTAAGCGACCGACCGTATGATTATTACGAGCATCGAAACGTTCGCTACCGAATACGTGGCGCTGGTGCGGGTTCGTACCGACGACGGCGACGAGGGATGGGGGCAGGTATCGCCCTATAACGCCGACATTACCGCCGAAGTACTGCACCGCCAGGTTGCCTGCCACGTACTCGGCATGGATGCGCAGGATATCGACGCCGTGACCGTCACGGTGCTGGACCGCGAGCACAAGTTCCAGGGTACTTATCTCTACCGGGCGCTGTGCGGGGTCGATACCGCACTGTGGGATATCCGCGGCAAGCGCGCCGGTAAGAGCGTGCAGTTGCTGCTCGGCGGCAATCGTAGCGAATTCCCGGTTTACGCGTCGAGCATGAAGCGCGATATCACGCCGCAGCAGGAAGCAGAGCGCATGCTAGCGCTGCGCGAGCGCTTCGGCTACCACTCGTTCAAGTTTCGCATCGCGCGCGAGTGCGGTCACGACGTCGACCAGTGGCCTGGTCGCACCGAGGAAATCGTCAGGACCATTCGCGAGACGCTAGGCGACGACGTCACCCTGATGGTCGACGCCAACAGCGGTTATACCCCGAAGAAGGCGATCGAGGTGGGTCGCATGTTGACCGATTACGGCGTCAGCCACTACGAGGAACCCTGCCCCTACTGGGAACTGGACTGGACGCGCGAGGTCAGCGACGCGCTGAATATCGACGTCAGCGGTGGCGAACAGGACAACAACATGATCGTCTGGAAGCAGATGATCGATACCCATGCGGTCGATATCGTGCAGCCCGATATCTGCTACATGGGAGGCATTACCCGTACGCTACAGGTAGCGAATTACGCCAAGCGGGCCGGCATCCCCTGCACGCTGCATTCGGCCAACCTTAGCCTGGTGACGCTGTTTTCGGTACACTTCATGGCGGCCATCGAAAATGCCGGCAAGTACGTCGAGTTTTCGATCGAGGGCAGCGACTATTACCCGTGGCAGAATAATATCTTCGCTCCGGGATACGAAATCCGCGACGGCAACCTGTTATTGTCATCCAGACCGGGCTGGGGCATCGACATCGACCCCGAGTGGATAGCCCTCAGCCAGCATCGCGTCAGCTATCATGGCTCACGCTTTTAACCCTGATCACGGTGATCGAAAATGGAAATTTATAACTCTGTTCTGGAACTGATCGGCAACACGCCGATACTGAAACTCAAGCGGTTCGATACCGGACTCTGCGAGCTTTTCATCAAAATGGAATCCGAAAACCCGGGCGGTTCGATCAAGGACAGGATTGCGGTTACGATGATCGAAGCGGCCGAGGCCGAGGGCAAGATACAACCCGGTGGCACTATTATCGAGGCCACCGCCGGCAATACCGGGCTGGGACTCGGCCTGGTCGCGGCGCAAAAGGGTTACAAGCTTATCCTGGTTATTCCCGACAAGATGAGCCCCGACAAGATTCGGCATATACGCGCGATGGGCGTCGACGTACGACTGACACGCTCGGACGTGCAAAAGGGTCATCCCGAGTATTACCAGGATTACGCCAAGCGCCTGGCCTCCGAAATTCCGAACTCTTTTTTCATCGATCAGTTCTCGAATCCGAACAATCCCAAAACCCACCGTGTCGATACCGGCCCCGAGATCCTGCGCCAGATGGGTGGCAAGCTCGATGCGATGGTGGTGGGCGTCGGTTCCAGTGGCACGGTCACCGGACTGGGGCAGTTCTTCCACGAGCATGCACCCGAATGCGAAATGATCGTTGCCGACCCCGAGGGCTCGATTCTCGCGGATACGATCAATACCGGCCATACACCGCAGGCCGGATCCTGGCTGGTCGAAGGGATAGGCGAGGATTTCCTGCCGCCCATATGCGATATCAGCCTGGTCAAAAAGGCCTATGCGATCAGCGATCGGGAAGCTTTTCACATCCAGCGCGAACTGTTGAAAAAGGAGGGCATCATCGCCGGCTCGTCCACCGGCACACTGCTTGCCGCGGCGCTCAGGTACTGCCGCGAACAAACCACGCCGAAGCGCGTGCTGACCTTCGCCTGCGACACCGGCAACAAGTACCTGAACAAGTCCTTCAACGATTCCTGGCTGGCCGACCAGGGCCTGCTGGAGCGCAAGGACTACGGTGATCTCCGGGACCTGATCGCGCGCCCGGCGGACAGCGGCGACGTGGTGACCGTAACCTCTGAGGACAACCTGATCACAACCTACAAGCGCATGCGCATGTTCGACGTTTCGCAGCTGCCGGTTGTCGACGACGGCCATATCGTCGGGCTGATCGACGAGTCCGATATTCTGCTGGGCATTTACGAGGACAAGGACAGTTTTCAGATGAAGGTCGCGTCGGTCATGGTTACTAACCTCGAGACGGTGGCGCCGACCGCCAGCATCGACGACATCGTTAAATTGTTCAAGGAAGACAAGGTTGCCATCATCGCCGAGGGCGATAAATTTTATGGTCTGATTACCCAGATCGACCTGATCAATCACCTGCGCAAGACGACGCTTTAGTCGCACCGGCGGCCCGGCCAGGAACATTCCTGCCGGTTACAGGCGAACGGCTGAGCGCCACGCCGCACTCACCGTAGACGATTTGATGGGCCGAGAACTGCTTTGCAGCGGGCATATACCGCAAGGTTTTTTGGTCATTTTGACTTCCCGGTGAAAACATTATTTAATGCCGTGGCTATAACTGCTCGGTTATCGGATTCACCTACACCAACCAGAGACTTCCGCAATGGATATTCAGCGTCTGCTCACCAGCCTCAGCACCAGGATTATTGTCCAGTTCGGGGGCATCATTGCCGCCGCGATCATACTGGTTGCGCTGAATTTCGACCTGCTCTATCCGTTTTACTTCGAAAATCAGCTTACCGGCGTTGGCATTTCGATTAACAGCACGATCCTGGGGCTGTTGATTATCGGCCTTGGCAGCATTCTCTATAACTTGCTGCGCTACAAGCGCGAAGAAGCAGCCATCGCCCGCTTCGTCAACAACGTCGAGTCGCTCAAGGCCGACCTGATGGAAGGCATACCCGCTGATACCATCGTGGCCGGTCGGCATGCCACGATGCGCTCGATCCAGAATTCCAATGGTGAGATCAACCATGGAGCGCTGGCTTCCATGTTGAACGCCGACGAATCGACCCGCTTCGGATTGATTCGGTTCATCAACAATATCCTGATCCTGGCCGGTGTGTTCGGAACCATCGTATCGCTGTCCATAGCATTGCTCGGCGCCTCGGACCTGATCGATTCGGCGGATGCGAGTCTGGGTGGGATGGGGCTGGTTATCCAGGGCATGTCGACCGCGCTATCGACGACGATCACCGCAATCGTCTCCTACGCTATTTTCGGGTATTTTTATACCCGCCTGAACGACGTGCAGACTCACTTTCTCAGCGGGGTCGAGCACCTGACCTCGGTCTACCTGCTACCGCAGTACGTCAAGTCCAGCGATGATATCGTGCACAAGATGAGCGACTTGATCAAATCGGTCATCTTTGCCGCGAACAACCTGAAGAAGACCCAGGAGGTTTATCACGACGCCGCGGTAACCCTGCAACAGACAATTAGCGCAAATCGTCAACAGATGGATAATCTGACTGACGAACTGGAGGGAATCAAGAAAATACTGCGCGAGGGTTTTCGCCTGCCGGCCGTGGAACTGGAATCCTAGATGGTCATGGACACCAGTTTTCCACCGATCGGAGGCAGCCATGCCGGTATCGGCGGCGAGAACAGCTTCTGGCCCTCGTTCACCGATATCATGATGGTCATCACGATGATCTTCCTGATGGCGACCAGCCTGCTGGTGGTACGTAACTGGCAGCTGGTCGCGGAACTGCAGGAGAGCATCGCCGCAGAACGCATCGCCGCGCAAATGTTCGAGTCAACCTCGCAGGAAAACGCGACCCTGGAGGAGCGCCTCGCCAACGCCGAACAAAGCAATTCGATACTGCGCCTGCGGCTGATGCGAAAAGACGAGGAACTTACACTCGCCGAGCGATCGCTACGCGAGCAGGAATCCGCCATCGCGTCGCTGGAACTGCAAACCAGCGACCTCGAATCGTCGCTACAGCAAACCCGTACGCAGCTAGACACCGCCAACCTCGAGATCGACGCCGCAACTGCAGAAAACCAGGAATTGTCGCGGCAGATAGCGGCGCTGAATCAACAGCTTGCCCAGCAGAAACTCGATAGCGAGCAAGCCCGCAGTCAACTGGACGCCGCCCAGGCGCAAATTGCCGAGCTGTCGGAATCGAGCGCGTCACAACAGCAAAGCATCAGCCGCCTGACGCAGGAAAAAATCCTGTTGAGCCAGGAAATCGAATCCTACAACCAGCAATTGCTGACGCTCAAAGGGGATTACGAAACCGTCAAGTCCAAGTACGAGGAATTGATCAAGCCGGCACGCAGCGCACGGGGTAAATATATCGCCGAGGTCTATTACGTCAAAGGGCAATCCGGCAACGTGATTCGTTACCGTCAACCGGGTGACGACGGTTACAGCCGGCTCAGCCTAGAGCAGGTCGAATCCCGGCTCGCGCAGCTGAAGCGCGAACATGGCAAGAATCTGTACGTCAAGATCATCATCCCGGAAGACAGCGGGCTGAGCTACAACGAGGCCTGGCAATTCATGCGTAACCTGCTGGTCAAGTACGACTACTACTACCAGGAGTAGCCTGATTATTTCTCGCAGAGTTTCGGAAACGCCGAGGCTGCATAAATAAAAATGCCCCTCCAGGCGGCGAGTAAGCCCGCTCATATACCCGATGCGCCCCGCGGTCCCGGCGCATCTACGATAAACGCGTCGCATCTGATGCAATCGTTTATTTTTCTGGCGGCAGGCTTACTGTTACAATTCGCCCAATGTCCCCGTGGCACAACAGGATAGCGCGACGCCCTCCTAAGGCGTAGGTTGCAGGTTCGATTCCTGCCGGGGACGCCATTAATCCGTTATTGAGCGCGAACCACAAACTTTAAAATCCGGATGACAACCACGCAGAAGTATCTGGAAAAAAGGGATCGGCTGGTTACCGACTACCTTACCGGGAACGTCCAATTTCGGCTCGCGAAAACCGGTATGACCAACCTGTTTCGCTACGGGGGTAATGCACGCCGTGAGAAATCGGGCCTCATGGTCGATGATTTTAACCACGTGCTAAATGTGGATCCCCGTGCGGCAACTATCGATGTCGAGGGATTGGCTACCATCGAAACCATCGTCGAAGCGACCATGCAACACGGCCTGCTACCAAAGGTTTCCCCCGAATTGAAACATATTACGGTAGGCGGAGCTATTGTCGGCATTGGTATCGAGTCCAGTTGTTTCCTGCACGGATTTTTCCACGACAGCGTGCTCGAGGCCGAAGTACTGCTTCCAACTGGACAGATTGTATCTTGTAGCAACAACAACGAACATGCCGATCTTTTTCATGCCCTGCCAAACTCCTTCGGCACGCTCGGATATGTTTTGAGAGCCACCCTGAACCTCATCAGAGCCGGTAATTTAGTGCAACTTACCAATACGAAATATGACAATGTTGCCGCCTACATGGACGGGTTTACAGGGCAAATCGATAACCCAGAAGGCGAGTTCCTGGAAGGCCTTTTTTACAACAACAAGGAACTTTACCTAACCTCAGGTAGATTTATCTCTCAGGCCGCCGATCCGATCAGCATCTATCGAGGCGCACCCTATTACAAAAAAGCGCGTATGGCCGGAAAGATTTACATGCGCACCGTTGACTATATTTTCCGTTTTGACCCGGACTGGTTCTGGAATGTGCCTGATACTGGCCCTTACGAAATTTTTCGCAAGTTAGCTCCCAGGCGATGGCGAAATTCCAGTTTCTACACCCGATACACGCGTCTCAAACGCCGGATCTGCAGTTTGCTCCGCATGCATAATCCCGATGAAGAAGAGCTGATCCAGGATTGGGTGGTACCCTGGGACAGGGCGACTGAATTCATCTCCTTTATCACCGAGAATATAGATATCCAGGGGCAACCCTGGGTCGCCTTACCCATTGTTCCGCAACAGCCGGCAACACTTTATCCGCTTGAACCGGGCCGAAAATACATGAACATCGGCTGCTATTGCTTCGTCAGGAAACCTGACCAGGGGCAAGATTATTACTACACGAAAATTCTCGACAGACTGTGTTTTAAGATGGGCGGCATCAAGATGCTCTACTCGTCGACCTTTCTGACCGAGAACGAATTCGACGCGGTTTACAATGGTGAACGCTATAGGCTTTTAAAACAGGAATACGATCCGAACGCCCGTGCACTGACGCTGTATCAGAAGGTAGCTGCAAAATTATGAAGCCGCATCCTGGAACCGGATTCCGTGAATGCAGGTGGCAATCAGCGTTGCAGGCTTCGCCTCAGAATCAGGCGCCTTCGAGTTCCCGTTGTTGCTCCGGCCGGGTTGACTGCAAGTAAAGATGGGCGCGCGACCAGGGTAACCGGTTATTCCTGCTCTTGGCAAAAACGACCTGGAACAACTGCAGTTCGCCAACGCTGAACGCCGCGATCGATCCGGCCAGGTAAAGCCTCCAGGTCCTGACGAATTCTTCATCCATCATCGTGCGAACCTCGTCTTCGTGCTCCAGGTAACGTTCCAGCCAGTGCTCCAGCGTTTTGGCATAGTGCAGCCGCAGGTTTTCGACGTCTAGAATCGACAGGCGGTTGGGTTCGAAGATTTGCATCATCTCGCTAAGACTGGGCGGATAGGCGCCGGGAAATATCCTGCGCTCAATCCAGGCATTCATCGGCGCCGGCTGATTGCGGCCGATCGAATGGATTAACCCGCGTCCCTCTGGCTTGAGGCAGTTGTTGATGACATCGCCGAGTATACCGAAATCGTTTTTGCCAACATGCTCGAGCATCCCAACCGAAACAAAGGCGTCGTATTCGCCACTGATATTGCGATAATCGTCGAGCACGTACTCGACCTGCCCCGCCATCCCCTCGTTCTCGGCCCTGCAATGGGCATAGGCCACCTGCTCTTTGGAGATGTTATAGGCCTTGACGGTAACCCCGTAATGCCTGGCCATGAACAGTGCAAGTCCACCCCATCCGCAACCAGCTTCGACGACCTTGTCACCGGGTTTTAGCCGCAGCTTGCGGCAAACATGGTGCAGTTTCGCGGTCTGAGCCTGTTCCAGCGTCATCGCCGGATCGGGGAAATAGGCGCAGGTATACTGCATTTGTTCGGTATCGAGCCATAACCTGTAAAAGTCGTTTCCGATATCGTAATGATGGTGAATGTTGTCCTTTGCCTTTTCGTGCGTGTTGGCGATGCGGCGATGGCCGAGCTTCAGGATCAGGCTTCGCAGCCATCCTCCCCTGCCCAGGCTTTCGAGGTTGGTGTAGATGATTTCCGAGAACCTGACCAGGTCTCCGCTGAACGAAACCTGCCCGCAGGAATAGAGATCGCCGAAATAAAGCTCGGGATTGGCAATTGTCTTCAGCATCGCGACGCGATTGTGGTACTGGAGCGTGGCGACAGGATTCTTGATTGCCGGCGTTACCGTCTTGCCGTCCCATAATTTCAGGGTAATCGGTGGATTACCGACCCCTTCGAGCATTTTCGCCGCGATCCACCGGTCCAGCGCGGTCACGGCGGATAGCATCGGGTGCTCGCCCTGCCTCACCGACATCCGCGGCTGATGGTCCGATACCAGGTGATTTTTACCTGCCCTATGCGATTCGTGAGCAGCCATCTCTTTTTCAAAGTCCATGTTCGCACTCATCATTCAGCCCTGCTTCAACCATTCCAAAGTTGCAAGATTAATAAAATTTAGGTTTTATTACAAAGCGGACGACCCCGATTCGTTAGTCCTGATTCTGATCACGTTTTCGAGGTTGGTCACGAAGATCTTGCCATCGCCGATTTTACCGGTCTTGGCGGCGTCTATGATCGTGTCGATGACCTGGTCGACGCGGTCATCATCGACCGCGACCTCGATCTTGACCTTGGGGATGTAATCGACAACGTACTCAGCGCCTCGATACAGCTCGGTATGCCCCTTTTGCCGACCAAAACCCTTGACCTCGTAGACCGTCATGCCGTTGATGCCGATCTCCGACAAGGCCGCGCGAACATCGTCGAGCCTGAACGGTTTTATTATTGCGCTGACTGTTTTCATGTTGCACCTCCAGGTTTCCGTTCGAACACCGCCATGGACTCGACATGCGCGGTTTGTGGGAACATATCCATGATGCCGAGATACGTCATATGGTATCCCTGAGTGCAGATAATACCAGCATCGCGCACCAGGCTGGAAGGCTGGCAGGATACGTAAACGATGCGCAAAGCATTAAAACGACCGATATGATGCGCTATGTCAATTGCGCCCGAACGTGGCGGATCGAGCAATATCTTGTCGTAACTGGCCTGCATCCACTGTAATTCGGGCTCGGGGCTGCTTAAATCGCCGACAAAATACTCGGTGTTATCGATTTTGTTCGCGATCGCCGACGCGCGTGCACGCGCGACCATCGCCTGGTCGGCTTCGATTCCGGTTACGCGCAGGCATCGCTGCGCCATTGGCAGGGTAAAGTTACCCAGCCCGCAGAACAGGTCCAGAACTCGGTCCTCGGGCTGCAGATCGAGTAATTCGAGCGCCTGCGCAACCATCCCGCGATTGATTTCGCTGTTGACCTGCACGAAATCGACGGCATTGAATCCAATGCGGATTCGCCCGTCGCCGACAGGATCGAACTCGAGTAGCTGTCGCTCGGGGTACAGGTTATGCACCGTTTCGGGCCCGCCGGGCTGTAGCTGGACAAGAAAACCATGCTCGCTGCCGAAATCGCGCAACAGCGCCAGATCGTGCTCCGACAGGGGCTGCAAATGCCGAAATACCAGCTGCACATCGTCGTCGTTGGCGGCTACCTCGATCTGCGGGATCTGCGCCCTGGCATCGAGTCTCCCGATCATGTCAGCCAGCAGGTCGAGCCGGTGCCCGACTTCCGGCAAAAGCACCTCGCAACTTCGCATATCGGCTATGAAAGGGGCATTTCGTTCGCGAAATCCAACCAGCACCCGCCCTTTCCTGGCGACGTATTTGACGCCGAGCCGGGCCTTTTTACGGTATCCCCAGGCCTTGCCGCGCAGGGCGGGTATCAGGTGATCGAATTCGATGCCCGCATGCGCGAACATGTCAAGTAGCGCCTGCTGTTTCAGAATCAGCTGATCCTCGTTATCCAGGTGCTGCAGGCTGCAGCCGCCGCAGCTCTGGAAAGCCGCGCAGCGAGGCTGAATGCGCTTTGGCGACGGCTCGAGGACCTCCAGCGTGGTCGCCTGATCGAAACCGCGATTGCTCTGTTGCACCTGAATACGCACCGTTTCTCCCTGCAGCGCGCCAAAAACGAACACCGTTTTACCATTAACGCGGGCGATGCCGCGACCTTCGTGCGACATCGAATCAATCGTCACCAGGCGTGGTTCGGGCGACCGGAAGCGCCTGCGCCGCCTAACCATCGAGCCAGGCGGATTCGAATTCGAGCAGGTGCCGGATACCAGAGGCTTTCAGCCCATCGCGCACCAGCTGGCATTCGGCGCGATACTGCTCCTGATCCAGCTGCCCGCGACTGCGCTCGAAATTGAGAAAAACCAGATAGGTATTGAGCACGTCGGTTTCGCAATAATTGCGTATCGCCTGGATCTCGCCCCGCTGGTATGCGTCCCAGACCTTTGCGCCGCTCATCCCCATCTTTCCTGGAAAGCCGCACAGACCGGCAATTTCATCGAGGGGCGCGCTGGCGCGGGGCTGGTAACCTGCCAGTACGTCCATCAGGTCAGTATGCCTTTCGTGATAGCGGCTCAGGTAGTTGTTATAGCGAAAACTGGTGTCGTTTTGCCCGGTTTCCCAGTAATGGGCCGCGTTTATCGGGTAAAGCAGGCTGCGGTAATGAATAACCGGTAAATCAAAGCCGCCGCCATTCCACGACACCAGTCGTGGCGTGTAACGCTCGATACCGCTGAAGAAACGCTGCAGCAAGTCCTGCTCGTCGGACTCCTCGGTGCCGAGGGACCACACCCTGAACTGGTCCCGCGTGCGCAACACCGCCGATATCGCGACGATCCGGTGCAGATGGTGACGCAAGAACTCGGTGCCTGCCTGCTGGCGACGCATATGGAATACCGCGCGCGCGACATCGTCGTCGGACAGTCCATGCAGATCGTAAAGTCTGCGGCTACCGTCGATATCGGGAATGGTTTCTATATCGAATACGAATACATTCATGAAATACCCGGGTCAACGACCCGAAAATACCTCCGTTGACAGGTAGCGATCACCACGATCACAAATAATGGTAACGATGTTTGCGTTGGAAACTTCCGTCGCGAGGCGTAAGGTCGCACAGATCGCGCCACCCGAAGAAATGCCGCAGAAAATGCCCTCGCGGGCAGCCAGCTGTCGCGTAAAGTCCTCGGCTTCGGCGCGCGAAACATCGATGATGCGATCAACCGCCTCGGGTCGGTAGATCCTCGGCACATATTCCGCCGGCCAGCGACGGATACCCGGAATCGAGGAACCATCGGTCGGTTGCACCCCGATGATCTGGATTTCCGGATTTACCTCGGCGAAAAAGCGCGAACATCCCATGATGGTCCCGGTGGTCCCCATAGAGCTGACGAAGTGGGTAACGCTGCGATCGCTCTGGCGCCATATCTCCGGTCCCGTGGTCTCGTAGTGGGCGCGCGGGTTATCGGGATTGGCGAACTGATCGAGTATCTTGGCCTTGCCCGCCGCATTCATTTCCTCGGCGATATCACGCGCCCTGACCATGCCTTCTTCCTGGCTAACGAGAATAATTTCTGCGCCAAAGGCACGCATGGTTGCGACTCTCTCGTGGCTCATGTTATCCGGCATTATCAGGATCATATGGTATCCACGCATTGCCGCAACCATGGCCAACGCGATCCCGGTATTGCCGCTGGTCGCTTCTACCAGCACATCGCCAGGTTTTATCTCGCCGCGCGTCTCGGCATGCCTGATCATACTGTACGCGGCGCGATCCTTGACCGAGCCAGCGGGATTATTACCCTCCAGTTTTACCATTATGCGGTTGCCAACGCCGGCGTTGAGGCGCTGCAATGTCACCAACGGGGTATTTCCGATATAATCCTGCAAAAACATATAATTGACAAAGCCCGATCCGGCATGGGTCTCGAAAACGACATTTTACGGCAATGACTAATCGCAGATAAGCGATTTCTGGACCTCGGGGGAATTGCTTGCAAACCAGTCTCAGAATTAGTGTGATAATTTTGCTGCTTGCGTGGACTCCCGCGCAGGCGCAGACCCCCGCAACCGCGGCCGATGATTTTTTCGATGATGGCCCGCTGATCCTGACCGCATCGCGCATGGCCAAACCGCTACTGGAATCTCCTGCCAGCGTCAGCGTCATAGATCGGCGGATGATTGCCGCTTCAGGGGCGCGCGAACTTGCGGAGCTGTTCAGGCTGGTACCAGGATTCGTGGTCGGTTTTCAGAACGGCCACTCGCCCGCAGTCAGCTACCATGGCCTGGGGCAGGAGTTCGGGCGTCAGCTGCAGGTGTTAATCGACGGCAGATCGGTATTCATCCCGTCTTTCGGCGGCGTGCCGTGGTCGAATCTGCCGTTGTTGATCGAGGATATCGAACGCATAGAAGTGATCCGGGGTCCGAACGCGGTGACCTATGGCGCCAACGCGTTTCTCGCAACGATTAACATAATAACGCGGCACGCGGCCGAGGATTACGGTGTTCAGTATTCCGCAACGGCCAGCGACGATTCCAACCCGGACATAAAAGACGCCTACCTGCGTGTCGGCAACCAGCACCAGGATATCGACTGGCGCCTGAGTCTCGGCGTGATCAACGATGACGGATATGCATCGATCAATGATTCCAAGCGAAGCGCAAAAATCAACTTCCGCATGGATCTGCTGGGGAGCAGCAACCAGTTGTGGACCTTTCAGCTCGGCTCGAGCAACAGCGAGGCTGGACGCGGGTTTCCATCATCGCCTGAGACCATAAGCAATATCGAACGCGACGAGGAAGCGACCAATGGTTATTTGAACCTGCAATGGGAAGAAGTCAGGGACTCATCTACTTCGATCGCCCGGCTCACGCATACACGCCAGCAGGTTACCGATAATTACGACCCCGGACCTTTCACCCTCGAAATCGATGCGGGTCCATCGATTGCGGGCGTCACCACGTTCATCGACTTCGACCGCGTCTCCGAGCGCACCGACCTGGAATTCGTTCAAACCGACGACCTGAACAACAGCCTGCGCCTGGTATACGGCGGCAGCGCCAGGCGGGACCGGGTCAAATCCCTGTACCTGCTGAACGACGAAAACTTCCACGTGGTTGACACCAGTCGCCTGTTCGGTGGATTCGAATGGCGTATCGATGACGACTGGTTGCTCGATCTGGGCGTCATGCTGGAGGATTCGAGCCTGACCACGACGGAAAGCTCGCCACGCATATCGCTAATCCGCAAGTTCGGAAAACGCCACGCGTTGCGGCTGGTCGCATCGGCCGCGAAACGTAATCCAATCCTGTGGGAGTCCGAGGGCGAGACCGAGTTTAACGTCAACCTGCCTGCTCCAATATCGACCACCATCGTAATACCCACGTGGATCGGCAACAACGAGATCGAACCCGAACAAATCGAGTCTTACGAGGCCGGCCTGCGCAGCCAGCTGGCTTCCGGAATCGAAGCCGATATCAAGCTTTTCCGTTACGAGATCAGCAATCACATCGTCCCGTCATCGGTACCGGTTGCCCTGCCTCCGCCAATCAACGCGGTTATTGACGTGGAATCGGATAAAAATGGCGAGTCGACGCGGGTGCGGGGGCTCGAAGTGGCGTTCGGCTATCCCGTCGACGACTGGTTTGGCGTCAACGCCGGATTTAGCGTAGTCGATGCGCAATCCAGCCTCGCGGATTTCGAGGACTCGATTCCGGACCATACCGCATTCGTCGCGGCACAGTACCGGCCGAGCGCAAGGCACGAATTCTCCGGCGCCTTCTACTACCTGGACGAAATCAAATGGATCGACACCAGCACCGTGATCCCAGTCGCACGACGTCTGGACCTGCGCTACGCTTACCATCTGCGCAACTCGTTCAATTTCGAAATCATCGGGCAAAACCTGCTCGAGGATTACGCCGACTATCAGTCTGAAAACGTACATGACCAGGTCATTTACCTGAGGTTTTCTGGCGGATTCTAGAAAAATGCCGAGCATGGATTCGTGATCGTCAATCGTCTTAAGCTTTTGCTAGTCGCCCTGTTATGGCTGCTGCCTGGGATGATCGTGGCCCAGCAGGGTGCTGCTCACATCGTTATCGTAAAAAGCAGCGACAACGGTTATTTCAACCAGAGTATAGAAATCCTGATCAGTCACGTAGATGAGGCCGCAACCTTCGAAGTCGTGCTGGCGGAAAACCTCGACAGCGAATTCGCAAACGCGGGCGACGATCGGTTTTTCGTCGCACTGGGTGAATCGGCGGTAAAAACAGTGGCCAGCCTCGGCGGTAAAATAAGCTCGCTCAACGCCTATATCACCCAGGAGCAGTACCAGCAGCTCGACATCGGCTACCAGGCAACTGTGCTGCTCGATCAACCGCTGCAACGCTACCTCTCTTTTTGTAAACTGTTGCTGGGAATAGATTCGGTCGGGGTAATTACGACCGGAAAGTTCGATCTCGATCGGCGGCAATCCGATCAACTCGAGCGCCTTCAGATCGAACTGAATCAATACCGGCTGGATCCGCTGAACAAGCTCCTGCCGGTGCTGCGTGGATTGCTGCAGCAAAACGATGTACTGCTGATGCTGCCTCGGCAAGCCATATATAATCGAGATACTCTCAAGGGCGTATTGCTGACCAGTTATCGCAGCCGCAGGCCGGCCATCAGCTATTCTCCGGCTCACGTCAAGGCCGGCGCACTCGCGTCGATTTACTCCTCACCGGTCGACATCGGCAGGCACCTGGCGATACTGCTCAATCAAAAATTGCGCAATCCGGCGGGCAGACTGCCTGCTTTTCAGTTTGCCAGGTATTATTCCATCGCCACCAATCGACGCGTGGCGCGGGCTCTGGGCATTAGCTTACCAGGTGAAAGCGAGTTACGCGCACGGCTGGATGCGCTCGAGCGATGAAGAGCCTCGGCATCAAGTACCAGATTCTATTGATCACGCTGATCCCGGTATTCCTGATCGATCTGCTCTTTACCTACAAGTATATCGACAGCAGCATCGAACAGGCCAACGACCTGCTGCAGGACAAGGGGCGGATAATCGCCCGTCAAATTGCCGGGGCCTCCGAATTCAACCTGTATACCGGCAACGATGACCAGATACAGTACCTGCTGGACCAGTCGGTCGGCAGCAACGACGTCGTGCTGGCCTCGGTTTACGATCGCCAGGGAAACCTGATCGCGGAATCGCTCACGCCGGATTTCAGGCAATCCGACCTGACCGACTATGTTTATCATCGGCAATTCATACTGTCGCAAAGCATCGAGCACTCCGACGTATTTTCTCCCGATTCGGGTGAGGGTCAGCGCACCAGCACCCTTGGGTGGGTGCACTTGTACCTTTCGCGTCAACAGCTGCAGCGCGCGACCCGGCAAATCATCATCGATTCCATCGTGTTTTTCATATCGGTCCTGATCATGGCCTTTATCCTGACGATCGCAATCAGCCGCAGAATAACAAGTCCGATATTCGACCTGATGGAACACCTGAAACTCGTCGAAACGGGACAGCTTGGAAAAATCATCGAGCCGACCGAGGACAACGAAATCGGAGCAGTGCAGAAAGGCTTCAACCGCATGACTCAAGCGCTGCTGACCAATCGGCGTCACCTCAATCAGCGCATCCAGCAGGCGACCCAACAGTTGAACGAGGCTATCACCGAACTGGAAACGAGGAACCGGGAGCTCGGCTTCGCCCGCGACCAGGCGCAGAACGCGAATCGCAGCAAGTCGGAGTTTCTCGCCAACATGAGCCATGAAATCCGTACACCGATTAACGGCATCACGGGCTTCGTCAGCCTGCTGAGCCAGTCGAAACTCGATCAGTCGCAACAGCGTTACGTCGACATTGTTCTGAAATCGACCGGCGATCTGACCAAGATCGTCAACGAAATTCTGGATTTCTCGAAAATGGAGTCCGGCAAGCTGCACATCGTAGACGAAGAGTTCGATCTCTACGAAGTCGTCGAACAGACTCGCGACATCCTGTTCATCAACGTATTGACGAAAAACATCGATTTGAACCTGATTATATTCAGCGATACCCCGCGCCGGCTGGTCGGCGATAAGCTGAGGCTGAAGCAAATCCTGCTAAACCTGATCGGTAACGCGATAAAGTTCACCGACCAGGGACGGGTCGTGATTCGGGTTGTGCTCGAAGATCAACGGCAGGACAGGGTCGACATCGAGATTAGCGTCGAAGACAGCGGCATCGGGATTTCCGAGGATGACCAGCAGAATCTGTTTCAGGCCTTTAGCCAGGTTGTGAGTTCCGATACGAGACGCTTCGCGGGCACTGGGCTCGGTCTTGTCATCAGTAAAAATCTGGCAACCCTGATGGGCGGCGATATCGAAATGCACTCGGAAAAGGGAAAGGGCTCCAGATTCGTGCTGCGTCTCCCTTTCCGCACAGTCCACGAAAACAGGCAAGCGGCTGAAGCGAATACGCGGCAACACAAGGCGCTGATATTCGCCGCTGAAAATATCTGTCTCATGGAAACCCGTTCCCTGTTCGACCGCGCCGGAGCCATCACCGAATGCAGCCTGGTCGACAATCGAAGCGATGCCGATCCCGTGATCGAATGCATCCAGCGCAACCAGGCCTATGTCGACCTGCTCGTGTTTGACCTGCGCCACCTGACGATCGACATCGAAAAAGTTCTGAATGTGGCGGTTGCAGGCGGCAAACGAGTCATCCTGGTGGACTACGACCGCGGCGTCGAACCTGCGGCAACTGTTCCCGGGGTCGAGTTTGTTTCCGTCATCAACACCAGCAGAACCATCGCGGAACTGCTATCGCACAATCCCGCGCAGATCCCCCACCTGCCCACGGGTACCGGGAAACCCGCTGCCGCCTGCAAAAAAGTCCTGCTGGTCGACGATAATCCTGTGAATCTGAAGCTGGGAAGCGAACTTATTCGGCTGTGGGGCCATGAGGTAACCGAGGTCGAGCACGGCGCCGATGCCCTCGATATCTACATGCAGCGAGAATTCGACCTGATTATTCTCGACATTCAAATGCCTGACATCGATGGCGTCAGCCTGCTGCAAATGATGCGCGACCATAATCCCGGGGATCAGACTCCGATCGTCGCGCTGACCGCGAACGTGCTCAATAACGAAGCCGACCGTTTGCTGGAACTGGGATTCGATTATTTCCTCGAGAAACCGATCGACGAGGAAAAATTCCGCTCGCTGCTGGACGGCGAACCCCGGCGACGTAGCGAAGAACTGCTGCCACAGGCCGACGACGAGACTATTGCCGATTGTTCGATGGACTATACGGCATCGCTGGCACTATCAGCCGATAACGAATCGCTGCTCGTGCAAATTCTCGAAATAATACTGCGCGATATCCCTGGCCAGCAACAGCAGTTGCGCAACGCCGCTCAGAAAATGGACAGGGCCAGACTTGGTGCTGCCCTGCACAAGCTGCATGGTGTCACCTGCTATGCGAGCCTGCCGCGCCTGCGGCGCCAGGTGCTGGATTTGCAACAGCAGCTCGCGCGCGACGGCGAGGTTCCACTGGAGCAGGCGGTCGCTGAACTGATCGATGAACTCGAGGCGGTAAAACTGGAAGTCGAGCGACACCTGCTGGCAATGGGTGGCAGCGGGCCTGATGACTATGACTCGAGCACGACCATCGCTACCACGTAGTGCTTCTCGTCAGATAACGAAATCAGCGCGTTTTTAATTTTTAACGCGGCTACGAGTTCCTCCGCGTCATCAAGAAACCGTAACAGCGGCCGTCCCTGCTGGTCATGATCAACCTGCACCGAATGAAAACCGAATTGCTTACCGATGCCGGTGCCCAATGCCTTCGCGACGGCCTCCTTGGCTGCAAAACGAGTTGCCAGGTAACTGCTGGATTGCCTGCGCAGATCGAACTCGATCAATTCCTGGTCGGTTAGTATACGCCGTGCGAAACGCTGTCCGAACTTCCCGGCGAGTTCGCGCACGCGCGCGATTTCGGCAATATCAACGCCTATGCCGACGATCATGAAGCAGCGGCCCGCGCTTCCAGCATTATCCGTTTGATATCGCGAATCGATTGCTCCAGTCCGAGAAATATCGCGTCGGCAATGATCGCGTGCCCGATATTCAGTTCACTGACCAGGGCATTAGCCGCGATCGGCGCGACGTTATGGCGATTAAGACCATGCCCCGCGTTGACCTGCAGGCCTTTACCGTGGGCATAGGCTATCGCCGCGTTCAGGGTTTCCAGTAAAGCCGCCTGCTCATCGCCATGCGCATCGGCATATTGTCCCGTGTGGATTTCGATACAGGGTGCGCCGCATTCGATCACCGCATCGATTTGTTCGTGGCTGGCGTCGATAAACGGGGAAACCCGGGTACCCACCTCGGCGAGACGGGAGCAGGCGTCGCGCACCTGCCGCAATTGTCCGACCACGTCCAGTCCACCCTCGGTGGTCAATTCCTCACGCTTCTCGGGGACCAGGCAAACGTCTTCCGCCCTGAACTCACAACCGAAAGTCAGCATCTCGCTGGTCACCGCCATCTCGAGATTGAGTTTGGTCGTGACAACCTGTTTCAGTAACAGCGCATCGCGTTTCTGAATGTGGCGGCGGTCTTCGCGGAGATGAAAGGTAATCGAATCGGCGCCCGCATACTCGGCCACCTGCGCCGCGTAAACCGGGTCGGGAAAGCGCGTGCCTCGCGCCTGGCGCAAGGTCGCTACGTGGTCGATATTGACGCCCAGCGTTATCGGGTTGATCATCTTCGCTTCATCATTTCAGTCGTTACATCGCGCGATTTTAGCGTTTTTCCGTGTAAGTTAAAGTCGATAGTACTGCGCAGCACGGATTTGGCAAGGCGCAACACGGCCTCGTGCTGGTAGCGACCTTCGACCCAGTCAATCACGGTCCTGCCGCTGGTCGAATCGCGTGCCGACTCCGTGCAGGCGATAAAGCCGCTGCCGATGACGAACTGGTAGAAAAGCTCCGCGCGTATCGGTTGGCCCGAGTGCGCATCTTCGGAAATATCCGGAAAATATCCAAGGGTTCGCATCAGTTGGAGTTCGAAACTGCGCAGCCTGGCCTCGCCGAGTCCGTGGCTCGCCGTGCGCAGCAGCGAGAGGTAGTCATCGAAGACCTCCTGGTTGGCTTCGCCTGCGGGCAGCATAGCGCCGACCAACTCGTTGATATACAGCAACGCGAGATAATTGTGTTCGTCGATGGCAAGCGATCTACCTTCGATTGCGGTCAGCGTTTTAAGCTCCTGCCGGCCACTCCATCCAATCGTTAGCAGTTCGAACGGCTGGTAAGGCGCTTTTGCCGGGTTGCGACGAGCGCCGCGCGCTAGCGCGCGGATACAGCCGTACTCGCGGGTAAACAGGTCGAGCAGTAAACTGCTGTTCTGCCAGTCGCGGCGGCGCAGTATGAACGCAGACTGGTCAGAGACTCTGGTTTCCATCGAAGTAGCCGAAAGCGGCCAGCGCCTGCTCGTCGTCGGACCATTCGGCCCTGACCTTCACCCATAGCTGGAGATAAACCTTGTTACCGACCAGCCGTTCGATATCACCTCGTGCCAGCGAACCGATTTTCTTCAACAGGCTTCCGCCTTTGCCGATGACTATCGCTTTCTGTGACTTACGCTCTACCCATATGGTCGCCGAGATACGCGTGATATCGGGTTCATCGATATAGTGGTCGATGGCGACGGTTATCGAGTAAGGCAGCTCCTGCTTGAGCACGCGAAACAGCTTTTCGCGCACAATCTCCGCGCTGATAAAGCGCATCGACTTGTCGGTTAGCTGATCGTCGGGAAAATGCGGAACGGCAACCGGCAGATAGGAGACAATGAGTCGTTGCAGCCGATCCAGATTGTCGCCGGTGAGCGCCGAAACCGGCACGCATTCGGCAGCAGGGACCTGCTGCGAGATTTTCTGCATTACCGGCAGGCAATCTTCACGGCTCACCTTGTCTACCTTGTTGACCACCAGCAGCAGGTTTTTGTGACCACCGACGCGCTGCAGTATTTTCTCATCGTCCCGGTTGAAATGGGTAATATCGAGCAGGACGCAAATCAGGTCCACGTCGTCGAGTATGCTGGTGGCGGCACGATTCATATAACGATGGATGGCCTT
>Ga0224497_10000444_pt1 | contig 28857 bp, 23 predicted proteins | sample SF_Jul11_sed_USG_4_FD_167970 | JGI IMG/M metagenome (GOLD analysis project Ga0224497, IMG submission 167970) | Sediment microbial communities from San Francisco Bay, California, United States - SF_Jul11_sed_USGS_13 | ecosystem: Environmental > Aquatic > Marine > Sediment | place: USA...
TTCCATCCGAATTAGAATATGCCGAGGGATACAGAGCAAGGATGAATGTCCTTGAAGAGAAGATGAAGCCAATAGAGGGAAGTGTCTCTAGCGGCGAAAAGAAGGAAAACTACGAAGACCCGGACTAGTGCAATTTATCTAAAATTGATAAAACCACATCAGAGTTAAAAGATTAAAATCTGAAACAATACATATGTTAGATAGATTCTCAAAGCATAAAAATTAGAAATATGGTTGAAGGGTAAGTACATCATAAGATGAATAAATTTTTGTGAAGAACTTATAGCTAACAATCTTTTAATGGATAATTTTTTCATATATCTCTGTGAAGAAGAATTTCATTAATTTTTTCTTGATTTTATCTGTATCAGGTACACTGATATTTTTGTCAGGTCTTTCCAGTTTCAATTTTGTCTTTGCGCAAGAAAATCAAAATTCAAATTTTTTAGAGCAGCAATCATTTCTAATTGAAACTGTTTTTTGGGACAATACACAATTTTGTAAAGAAGCAGCAAACACATTACATGAAAAAGAGAAAACCATGGAACAGATAATATGGATAAGCAAAGATCCTAATCAATTAGACGAATTTATTAAAAATAGTACATACAGAGAACAACAAATTATCTTGGAATGTATGAAGAGGGGATTACCTGAAGTGAAATCTGAATTAATAGTAAACAAGATTGGGTTTTTGGAAGGATTGAACAATCATAACGTGAAAGGAAAAGTCAGTACTTTAACCATTGGAGCTGAAGATTACTTAAGATTAGATTATTTTGAGATTGATTATGATCCTACTAAAAATATACCAGATCTCCACATATATTTGACAGATTCTAATTTCATAGATTCTGAATGTACAGGAGAATACCTAGGAAAGGTGAAAACAAAAAAGGGGAATAAGAATTACCCGATCTACAAAAACTTGAAAAATTTCAACATTGTCACGTTGTGTGATGAAATTTCAAAAACGATCTTTGCAAAAGCGAATTTAAGGCAGAGTAACTTCATCATAGATCCATTTTTTGAATTAGATGTCTTGCAAGATGTCAAAACCCCAAAAATAGAATCAAAAATAATTGAAGAGAAGACAGGAATTATAGTAGGAGTTAATGACATACTAGCAAAAGGAACAGCTAAAGCTTCTTTTGAGGAAGACTTGGCTAGATTAAATTTAGAAGATATAGCTATTAGCAATGGGGAAAGTTTTGGACTATATATGACAAAAGAAGGCAAAGTAAAAAAACCCAGTGATTGGACTGTGGGTCCAAATGAAAGTGTTTTTGTGAGCAATACCAATACAGATGAAATTCTTCGTTATAATGTCAATACAGGAGAATTTCTAGGTGTTTTTGTGAGTTCAGAGAACAATGGGGGGTTGAAAGGACCAAAGGATCTGGTGTTTGATCCTGAGAACAGATATCTTTATGTAAGCAGTTTTTTGACCAACGAAATTTTTCTTTATGATACAACAGGAAATTATGTAGGCAGTGTCAATAATGAACTTCTCCAGAGACCAATAAATATGAAATTTGATAAAAATGGAGATTTCTTATTTATAGTAAGTTCTGACAATAACAAGGTTCTAAAATTTAATGTAAAAATTAATGAATATGAAGGTAAACCTGAACTTGAATTTATAAAAGCATATGATTGGAGTAAACATCACCCATTATTTACAAACCCATCTGCAGTGGCAATTTCCAATGAAAGTGATGGGGAATTCTATGTAAGTAGCGCAACACAAAATACAATTTTATGGTATAATTCAATGGATGACGAATTCAATATTTTTGTGAGCTCAGAGAACAATGGGGGGTTGAAAGGACCAAAGGATCTGGTGTTTGATCCTGAGAACAGATATCTTTATGTAAGCAGTTTTTTGACCAACGAAATTTTCCGTTATAATGCAACAACTGGGGAGTTTGTAGATAAATTTGTCAGTTCGCAAATCAGTGATTTGACAAACCTAAAATATGCCGCAATTGGTCCTGACGGATTTTATTTAACTGACTCAGAAAAGGGAGACATTTTACTTTATAATTTAAAGACAGGAACAATTGCAGATAAACCGTTCATAATAAGAGGACATGGGGGATTGGACTTTCCAAAAACAATAATCTTTGGGCCAGACAAACATAATCCATCTTATTTGTATGTTGCAACCGCAGATAATAGAATTCTCAGATATAATGCAGAGACAGGAGACGCTATTGATGAAGAACCATTTATTTCATCTAGAGGAGAGCTTTCAGGTTCGGAAGGAATGGCGTTTGGTCCAGATTGCAATACTAGTTCAGATAATTGTTATCTGTTCATAAGTGGGAATAACAATTCAGTTGTGCAATATTCACTTGATGGAACTCTGATGAATGAACATTTTGTGGACGACAGTGAGTTGAGAAATCCACAGTCTCTTTTATTTATAAATCAAAATTTATTGATTGCAAATTTTGACACAGATGAAATTCTTCAATATAATGGCGTAACAGGAGAATTTATCGACAGTCTAAAAATTACAAACGGATTGAGTGGTCCAACAGGAATGACATATGATGAAGAAAATGAAATACTCTATATCAGCAGTAGTAGCAACAATCAGATTTTGAAATATGATCCACAAGAGGATAAAGCAGACATTGTATCCTCCTCAGATAATTTAATGAAAAAACCTCAAAATATACTACTTGATAGAGATTCCAACCTTTATGTCATTAGTGAGGGAACAAACAGTATACTTCGTTATGATACTACAAATCCAACGAGTATGCCTTATGAATTCATCACAGATAGAAGCAAAAATTTGACTATGCCAAAAGATATCGGATTATTTGATATAGATAATGACAAAATTTACGATGAAGTCTGCGTTAATGATCTTAGCGTGAATGCAATAAAATGTTATGACAGAAAAACAGGATACTTTGAACGTCTAATGGCAGTACCGTTTAATCGAGGGATTGCAGGAATAGAAAACTCAGTAATCGGTCCTGATGGAGAGCTCTATGTCAGCAATACTCTATTTAATCGAATAGATAGACATGATGGATTAACAGGTCTGTTCGGGGATGTTTTTATAAATACTGCCAAGGAGCCATTACAAGGACCACGTTATCTTGCACTTGATTCTGAAAACTATATTTATGTGACAAGTAATAACAATCACCAAGTTCTAAGATACAATGCCATAACCGGAGAATTTGTAGATGTTTTAGTTACTGAAAAAAGAGGTGGTCTAAGTTCCCCTCAAGGAATTTTAGTTAATGAATCTTCTTTGTATGTCAGTAGTAATGAAAATCACAGAGTTTTAAAATATGATAAAAAAACGGGTGAATTCCTAGGAGATTTCATCCCATCACGTAAAGGTGATTTAAAACAACCTAGAGACATAGTCTCAGATGAGAAACAAAATATTTTTGTCAGCAGTAATGAAAATCATAAAATTCTAAAATATGATAACAGAGGTAATTTCATAGAAGAATATGTAAATGAACAGGATGGTCTAAAACATCCCGAAGGGTTAGAATTTGGAGAAAATTCACTTTATGTGAGTAGTCAAGAAGAGAACAAGGTTTGGGAGTTTACTGAAACTAATAGAATGATGGTGGGCGAAATTCTAATTGACGAAAACCATCTTGATAAACCAAGAGGGTTAGTATTTGATAAAGAAACAAAGATTCTCTATGTTGCCAGTGAAGGAAATAACAAAATATTTTCATATGACACAAAAAATGGAAAAACAGAGGAAGTTACGTCTATAACAAACAGTGGAATGCTGAACAGACCTTATGATTTGATATTAAAAAAAGAAAATAATAGTAAAACAAATTTCTATATTTCCAATCTAGATAACAACAACTTGTTATCATTTACGACTGAAAAAGGAAAAGAAAACATAGTTGAAGTATTTAATCCAGGTAATACAGGAGCGATAAGTCCTACAGGATTAGCATTTGGACCAGATAATATTCTATATGTATTAAGTGAAAAAAATAATGCAATTTACAAGTATGATAGTATTAAAGGGAATCTTTTAGGATTGTTTACTGTTTTACCACTATCCAATGGTGGTGAAAAATTAGTCGATGGTTCTTTAAGAGATATTGTATTTGATAGAGATTGGAGTTATCTCTATATTACTAGTATGTTCACAAATGAAATTTTAAGATACAATATTCAAACTGAAGAATGGGACAACTTCATAGATATTTCATCAAGAGATAAAATAAGAAATCCCGACAAAATAATATGGAAAAGCGATGAAAATGGTGTTGAACGTCTTTTTGTTACCACATATTCTCAGGACGCATTACTCACGTTTAATGTAAATGGGGACTTTGAAAAAACCCAGAAAATAGATCAAAATCAAGACACAGTGAAAGTAAAAAGCATGATAGTTGGTCAAAATAATCAGCTGTATGTAACCGGAAAAGACTACAGTGAAACGTATCAAATTATAGATAATGGGCCAAATAAAAAATTTGATTATGGCGGAATTTACCTTGGAACAGTTGACAATGATCCTTTCAATGATGAGTACATACTCAATAATATCAATACAACATCATACAATACAGTAGTTATCTATGATAACCTGTTAGAAAAACCATCTGCAATCATAAATCTTCATGATAATCAAGTCTTAGGGACGTTTCCCATTCAAGAGAGCATTGATTCTTTTGTTTCAAGTCTTAGTTTTGTTGAAAATCCAAGTTTAAGTCTACTCAATTCAGAAAAGAAAGCAGGATTCTTTAAAGAAACTGAGGAAATATCAGCCATAGGCCAGTTAGAAATAGATAAAATTGGAGTCAATGCAAAATTGAGATTTAGTAATTTCGATATAAAATATGATAAGAATGATTATGTCTCATTACAAAACTCACATACAGGCATTATGTTAAATGGTCCTGAAATAATAACATGTTTTGTCAAGACAGAAATTGACAATTGTGATAAAGATTCTAGAAACATAGGAATTCTGGATATAAATTCGGGTGATGAAATATTTTCGGTACGAAATATTGATCTTAATGTATATGACAAAGTATTACTATATGATAATACATTAAAGAAAAAAATTGCGCTTGTCAATATACATTATGCAGGACCCATCAAAGTAACCCCTGAGTTATTTTTAGAGTGGATTCAATACGAATTTACCGCTTTTCCCATAATGATGTTAACTCTAATTTCATTTCCTTTGCTTATGGATTATAGTAGAATAATAGTGAAAATTGGAGTCTTGTCAGCACGTGATGTGTTTAAAAAAATGAAAAAGAGAGGAACAGAATCTTTGCATCCAGTATCAATAAATAAAAAAGTAACAATCCTCATTCCAGCTCATAATGAAGAAGCAGGAATTCGTGCAGCAATTGAGGCGTCACTAAGAAACACATACAAAAATAAAGAAATAATCGTAATAGATGACGCATCCAAAGATAACACTTACAAAATTGCAAAAGAATATGCAGATAAAGGTCTGATTAAAGTACTTCACAGAGAAGAAGCTAGCGGTTCAAAAGCAGGTGCATTAAATTATGGGTTTGAATTTTCCACGGGAGATTTAATCTTGTGTATGGATGGGGATACAATTTTAGATACAAAATCAATAAGTAATGCAGTAAGATATTTTGAAAAAGAAAATAATAAAAAAAGAAAAAACAAACAAGATGGAGAAGTCTATGCAGTTTCAGGCAATGTAAAAATTCTAAGTGGCGATGAAGGAGTAGAAAACATCTTAACTAGGTTTCAAGAATATGAATATTTATTTGCGATAGAGCTTGGAAGAACATTTACCACTACATTCAATATGTTGATGATAATTTCTGGAGCTTTTGGTATTTTTAGAAGAGATATTTTTAGTGCTATTGGAAAGTTTGACAAAGATACAATGACAGAGGATTTTGATTTAGCCCTCAAAATACGTAAAAGAAAAGGAAAAATTAAATTTGCGCGGGATTCAATTGCAAGAACCTATTGTCCTAACAACTGGAAGGCATGGAAAGTTCAGAGACGCAGATGGGCTCATGGTCACATATCAACTCTTTACAAACATAGAGACATGTTACTCAGTTCAAGATTCACTAGAAAAGATAGGGTAGGTCAGGCAGACATGTGGCTTATGGATGTAATTTTAGTTTTCGTGTTTTGGTTTTCACCCATAGTATTTGTCCCATATTTGTTAATAAAAACATTGGAAGGAAATGGACATATCATAATTTACACTCTTGCCACGATATTTTTAATATATTTAGCAGCTGAAACAGTAGTGTTTCTTTACGCTGTTTATTCATCAAGAAAATGGAGTAATCTTAAATTAATTTACTTAGTTCCAGTTGTAGCATTTGGTTACAGGATTTTACTAAAATTTATTGTATTACAAGGATATTTCAAAGCAATAAGAGGTAAAAAAATTGGCTGGTAAAAAATTAATTTACTATTTACAAAATTTTGTATCTTAGACTTGATTCAATATTTGCATTATGAAGGTTAAACTGCGTTTCACATTTTCTGCAATCATACATTGACTCTAACTCACCAAAGTAATTCTCACAGGAGATGCATAGATAATAATCTTTAAACTCTGCATAATCAGTTCCTTGTTTTCCTAGTGGAGTATTACAAACTCTACATTTTTCTAGTTTTGATTCGTACAAAAACATTTGATCACATTTATAATGATGAATTACTACAGGATATTTTCCAAAATCACTTTTCTTGCAAAATGGACAAACCACAACATTATCTATTTCTACTGACTTGCATTTTGGACATGCAATTTCTTTAATTTCACCACTTGAAACAAGTATTTTTTCATTCTCTAAATTTTTCAGACATTTTTCAATCGTAGCCTGGCTTACATCGATATTTTCATTTATTCGTTTATGGCTGATTATTTTCTTGGATTCTAACATGTTTTTGATTTTCTCATTTAATTCTGTATCCTTGTCTTCGATTATAGGTTTGTCTTCGATTATAGGTTTGTCTTCGATTATAGGTTTGTCTTCGATTATAGGTTTGTCTTCGATTATAGGTTTGTCTTCTTTCAACAAAACATCAATTGTTTCTTTTAAGTTTTGAAAACGTAAAGGTTTTGAAATTGTAGAAAAAATTCCTAGATCAAAGAAATGCTTAATTTCTTTATCATTTTCAGAAAATGCAGTTTCAACGATAATTTTTGCATCAGATTGAATTGCTAACAGCTCTTCGATAACATGAGGAATGTTTTTACTAATTCTATCATTTAAAATAATCGGTACAATTTTACCTGACTGTATTAAATTTTTAAATACCTTTTCTCCCTCCTTGACGGTTTGGCATACGTAAACATTTTCAAATCCCAGTTTAGTTAAATAGATAAGCAATGTGTTGACGAGTGCAATATTATTTTCAATTATAATCATTTCATTTGTAGAATTATGGTATTCCTGAAAATACATAATCTGTAGCATATCCTTGCTTTCAGCTAAGTTTTTTTCAATATCAATCTCATTCGTGTTGTTTTCCATAATGGCCTCATCCCAAATATTATCTTATCATCGATATGATTTTTGAGGTGCAAAATCCTTCAGAATCTGATCTGACATATGCAAATTATTATAATTTTCCATTGATAAATCCTTCCTATTATTTCAGGTAAAATCAACAAGGTTAAATTTTTTGTGAACAGCGAACATTCTACTCGTTTTGATTATATCCAAACCCCGTATGAGTCATCTTGATACATTATGAAGATTTTATAAAACCAAAGGAAATTGAGTTAAAGATGATAATTTGACTAAAATTTCAGAATTTGATGAATTCATGATAAAGTGTGCTTTAATTAGGTCATGTGATGTTTGAGGTGTAGAAATAATCAATTTTTTGACGAGTGATTTTCAAACAGCTGTAGTATAAATTCAACTTCAAATAATTAGAAGGTATATTGTCGTATGAAACCACACTAAAATTATTTTTGATAGTGAGTTTTCTGGCTCCATTAATTTTTACACCGTCGTATAGTTTAACTGAATCAGTTGACTTGTTTGGACAAATCAATTCAGCAGATCTGATTCTAAATGATATTTGGATCGAACCAGAAAATCCAAAAAATGGAGAGTCAGTAGCAGTACATGGTTCTGTATATAATGCAGGTGTTATCCCAACTGACAAAGTATCAAACGTTGTCACTGTAGGATATATGGTAAATGGAGAACTTGTTGAAATCGACATATTGGAAAATGTTTTACCAGGAGTTGAAAATGGAATGGAGATTTCATCGGGGCCAATATTCGATGCAATTTCAGGAAATTATATTGTCACAGTTATCGTCAATTATCACGACAATTTGTCACATTTGAGAGACAATCCTAAAAATAATATTGTTCAAAAAATATTCCAAATAGGAACAGAGACACCATCATTGATAAATGCAAATATTTATCAACATTATGATACCGAAACAAAAAAACAGAATGTTGCAATAGAGGGAGAATTAACAAACATTGTTGGTCAGGAATTGAAGAATCAAAAAATAATCATCGATGTGGATGGGTTTCCATCAGAAGAGATAATCACAAACTCGAATGGAGGATTTTCGTTTGAGGCAGATATACCATTCAAAAATGAACCAATTCAAATTATAGCATATAGCCAAGAAGAATCTTTTATTCCAAGTTTTTCTAAAATGATTTTTCCTATCAAACTAGATAAAGACCAGTCATCACTTGCTTTAGAAATTCTGCCATATTCATCTACAAATAACTTTAGAAAATCCCCATTAACAATAGTCATTTTTCAAGACTCTTACGATAACCTATTCAAAGAAATTTCTACAGTAGATCACAATAATCAAAGTTTGATGACAGGTAATTTTTTCTTGACTGTTTTACCTGCAGATCATGAATATATTATAGAAGTATACATAGAAGGTAGGTTATTAGACGCATTTCAAAAATATTTTCCAAGTAATGAAATTATAAAAAAAGAAATTTCCATTTCAGAATCTTCTCAAGTGCGATTTCTAATAATCAATGAAATCGGCGAACCGCAAAATGATGTTATTGTGGATAATTGGATTTATTCTACTAGTTCAGATGAAGATGGATTTACAGAATGGGTTGAAACACTCCCTACATTTACTGCTAATGAACCTTATGTGGCAAAAGCAACGTTTCCAGATGAAAAAGTGGTCTGGTCTGAACCATTTCTAATAGAGAATGAGGATAGAAAAGTTATTCACATAATTCAAAAAGGAGATCAAAAATGAATAAAATACAGATTTTACTAAGTTTTGTTCTATTCTCCGTTCTTTATTTTGTGGCATTAGATTTTACTTCAGTAGATGCGGCGAAAACAGGGAGTTATAATTTTTGTACACAGTTTCCGGCATATCCAGAATGTACAGGATGGAGAACAGAAGCAATAACGGACAATTATTGGTTCTGTGATTATATTGATCTCAAAAATATTTGTAAAAATTCTCCTAAACCTGAAAAACAAATACATCCAAGAACACAAGATTACTGCTGTAGATACATAGGGCCAGAATTACAAAAAGTTAAAACAGACGATTCTCAGAATACCATATCAAATCAAACAATACCTAGCGATACATTTGGATCTGTTTCGCCGTTAATAATATGGACTGATAAGGATCATTATAACTATCTAGACAAAGTTGTCGTTTATGGAAAATTTGATTTTACAAATCCTACAATCATACAAAATATAGAACAGGTAAATTATGCTCAGACAGGTCAAATATCAAAAAAATCTTTCACTGTAGATGTAAAATTAAACGGAAGGGTAGTACTTCGAGACATTCCCGTCACTTCAAATGGATGGTTTTCGGCATTTTTCTTTCACAATAATATTTACAATTTTTCAACACAAAACAATCTGCTAGAGGTAGATTACATAGTTACAAGTAAAGACATACCTCTTGGAGGCCCAAAAACACACGCAACATATCATTTTACAACAGGAGATATTGTAAAAAAAGATGATACCTTTAACGTTTGGATAGATGATTCTTTATTACCTAATAAAATACGCTATGGGGTAAATGTAGAAAATCCTCAACGATTTATCGAACTCGCTCGTCATGATTTGGTAACTACCAGATTAACAACTCCAGAGGGATATGTGATTCCTATAGAATCTGTTTTCACGGTTGCCAATACATCTGCAGAATATAAAGGATTTGCCGAATATGGATATGGGACATATAAGATCCAAGTTACATATGGGAATAATACCTCAGAAAGAATATTTGAATACAAGAGTTCAAACTAACCTTCAACATAATCAACATCGAAAATAAGAATTGTTATCAATCAGGGACAAATCAAATATCAAAATCTAAGTTAATGTAGAAAATACAAGAAAAAATTAAGAGTATCTGCAAAACCATAACTTAAAAAAATGAATTAAATGGGTAATTTTTGCTTTATAATATTTTCATAATGCCTTGTTCAATCAAGTATTGAATACCATGAAGAAACGAAGAATCATCAATGGAGCCATCTGCCCACCATCCTGCATTGTTCTTAATCCATTCAGGAATTTCATCAGAGTTAGAGTTTGAACCTTGTGCGGTGGGAGGAATTATCAAAATACCTTCGTTGATCAAGTATTGAATACCATGAAGAAACGAAGAATCATCAATGGAGCCATCTGCCCACCATCCTGCATTGTTCTTAATCCAAGAGGGGATCATATAATGGGTTTCAGCTATTACAATGTCTATTATTTTATGTTCTCCAGAAAATACCAAAAATGGTGCGGATTTGATTATCCTCTGATCAGATAAAATTACATCCGCAACATATGGATCTCCAAAGGTAGTAGGAAGAACATCCATCCAGTCAGTAAAACCATTTGTAGTAGGAGACGAATAAATCCAGTTTTGAACTAAAACTCCAATGAATGGTTGGTTTTCTTCATCAATTATCCTGAATTTTATTTTTGCAGTTTCTGGAATCTTTAATTCTTTTTTCACAACTGTGTTTTCTTTCAATAATTCTTTATCAGTTACAAAAAAAAGTCTGCCATTCATGTAAATCTCTGCAAAATAATCATGCTCTGGAGGAAGTGAGACCCAGAAAGTTTTTGAGTCAAGCAGATTTGCCGAAGTGGGTTGAATTTTTTTAATTAGATTGTCGTAAGAGTCTTGAAAAATAACGATGTCAAAAATATTTTCTTCAAAATCATATTGATTTTTCATATCTAATATTTGCATGATCATAATCGAGGTTATTTCTTTTGGAAGTGAATAAATGGTGGAAGAAGCATTAGCAGAAGAATATTGAAGATCACCTCCAAAATAAGCTCCAATTGTAGATGTACCTAAAGAATTAATAGAACTTGAAAATGAGATTATTCCTTCTTTGTTGGTAGTCAAAGTAGAGATACTATCATTGAAATTCAGTATGATTTTTTTATTGCTCAAAGTTTCATTAGAATCAGAATCTAAAAGAGATATAGTAACTTTTGGTGTTCTTGTTCCTTGAATAAAATATTGAGGCGAGATATCAAATAAAAATTTTGCAGATTTAAGAAGTTCAATAAAAAGAGTTTTTTCTTTAATATTATCGGTAGGAGAATCATATTTATCATTTAGAGTATCATGATAATCTAGGATAATTTTTATTTTATGACTTCCTGGTTCAGCATTCCAAATTAGATCAGAGGAAATTTTTATTTTATTTTTTATTCCAGGTTTAATATTACCAATTTCATTAATGTGAAATAACTTTTCATCAACAAAAAATGCAGCAGTTATTATACTTGCTAAAGAGTCAGTATCCACTAGTCCTGCATTATACACATCTCCAGTTATCTTAACTAATTCACCTTTTTTTGGATAAGGAGGTTCAATCTGAATATCTTCCAGTACCAGTTCAGCATTTCCAGGTAATGCATTTGCATGCATGAAAGGAAACAGAAGGATCAAAGACAAATACACTATAAAAATATTTTTTATCATTTCAAGAGATGCTAATGCTTATTCAGATTAGTATCCGTAGCTGCATCCTCAAGTGCCTTTATCATTGGGAGTTTTTCTCCAGTCAGATACAAAACAAGTGCCCCTCCAGCAGTACTAATATGATTAATTTTTTCCTCCAATCCCTGTTCTTTTAGTACAGTTGTCAAGTGACCTCCGCTGACGAGAGTAGTTGCCATGGAGTTTGCAACTGAATTAAGTAATGCTTTTGTTCCAAAGCTAAAGTTTTCCTTTTCAAAAAATCCTGCAGGTCCGCTGATAAAGACAGTTCCTGCACCTGCTATTAATTTTGAATAATATTCTACCGTTTTTGGACCTAAATCATAAATCTTATCTCCTGTCTGTAATTCTCTGACATCCATCTCCACTCTTTGTCCATCCTTGTCAATTGCAACATCAACAGGAGTAGAAAAGACATCAGGATACTCACCTATTAGTGCATGTGCCTTTGCAACAACTTCCTCTTCTTTTTTAATTCCAAGGGAATACTTGATTCGGGCCTGTGCACGCATAAACACATTGGCAATCAATCCTGTTAATAGAACATGATCTGCCCGTCCATTCTTAATTAACATCTTAATTGCCTCCAGTCTGTCTGGAACTTTTGAACCACCAAGAACTATTACATGAGGTGCCTTTGCAACAGTCATAATCTCATCTAGATTTCTCACTTCCCTCTCCACAATCCTTCCTGCACATGCAGGCATAACATGTGGAAATCCGACAATTGATGGGTGTGATCTATGCGCGCTTGGAAATGAATCCAATACACACAAATCAAACAATTTGGATAATCGTGAAACCATTATCGTGTTTGCAGCATCCTCTGGAGAGAATTCATAATTCTCCTCTGCACACAATCTCAGATTATCTAAAAGTAGAATTTCGCCATCCTTCAAATTCTTTATCTCGTTTTGAGCAGCTTGTCCAATCACATCTTCGACATACTTGATCTTTTTGTTTAACATTCTTTCCAGTACCTTTACATGTTTGTCCATACCGGTGTAGTCATTATTTCCCACTCTACCTTGATGCGACGCAATCACAAGTTTTGATTGATCTAATGCCTTTATAGTCACAATTGCCTCTTCAATTCGTTTGGTTCCAGAAATCTCCAGAGTATCTGGATCAATGGGGCAGTTCATATCCACTCTCAGAAATACAGTCTTACCTTTAAGGTCAAAGTCATCTAGTGTAAGTACCCTCATGATTATCTTGAGATGTTCTTGGTTAAATTCTTTAAGATAATCAGAATTAATTTTTAGTACTGAACATATCATTAAACAAATAATTTATTTTGATGTCATTCTGACAAGAATCCAATAGTATAGAAATAACTGGAAGAGTTTTAAATTGGCATTGATCATTTCAAAAGTAGCATTATTTGTATCAAAGTAAAACATATCAAGAAATGCCCTAATTTTCATCATTATTTATTATTTTAGCATTTTGATAAAGCAGAATTTAGGTGGATAGCAAACAAACATTATTTTACAGTGACTGATTTTGCAAGATTTTTTGGATAATCAGGATCTATTCCCCTCTCCAAAGCAAGATAATACGAAATAAGTTGTAAGGGGATTATTTCAATTAAAGGATAAAGATCCTCACGGATAGTAGGAATTTGAATCCAATAGTCATAGTTAGGATCAGGTTTGTTAGAAATGCCAATCACTTTTGCATCACGAGATTTTATTTCATTTACACTAGATGCATTGTCTACATACGAGTCATCATCAGGATTAATTACGATGACATATGTTGATGAATCCATCAATGCAAGGGGCCCATGTTTAAGTTCACCTCCAGCTATTCCTTCTGCATGAATATACGTTATTTCTTTAATTTTCAGTGCCCCTTCTTTTGCAATTGGATAATGTATCCCCCTACCTATGACAAAAAGATTTTCAATGTGTTTGATAGATTTTGCTAATTCTTGAATTTTAGATGTATTTGATAACATCTTAGTATATGCATCAGAAACAATCTTAAAATCAATAGCAAGACATCCGTCACATAATTTATCGGCAATTTTATATAAAATTGCCATTTGTGAAGTAAAGCTTTTTGTTGCAGCAACACCTATTTCGGGGCCACAGTTAAGTCCAATTGAAGATATAGAATCACGTGCAAGTGCTGAATTTTTTGAGTTTATCATTGAGAGGATCTTTGCATTTTTCTTTTTTCCTATGGAAACAGATTCAAGTATATCAGCACTCTCTCCACTTTGAGATATTGCAAAAAGAGTAGAATTTGGGATTATGTATCGAGAAGAATATTTCATCTCGCTTGCCATAACATGTTCTACTTTTTTTTCTGCAAACCGCGAGAAAAGATATTTTGCAATAACTGCTATGTGATAGCTTGTTCCGCTACCTGTAACATATACATAATCTGAGTCTCGAATAAACTCCACTATTTTTTTAAGATCGTAATCATTTTCTTCTCCAGCTACAAGAATAGTTTTAGGTTGTTCAAAAATTTCTTTTTCAGTAAAATATGCATATGAGCCCTTGGTTATATTTTGATAATTTTTTGGGATTGTTTTGACGACAAATTGTGCAACTTCTCCATCAAAATCAAAAATTTCATGCTTGTGTTTGTCAATAATAACAAATTGATTATTTTCAAGGTATATTACTGAGGAAATATTTTCAGGCAGTCCAACAACATCACTTGTTAGTAATAAATCATTACTGCTAATACCTAAAATTAGGGGTTCATGATTTCTAACTCCTACCAATTCACCAGTCTTGAAAAGTGCTACAAATGCATAGTGGCCCTTTAATTTTTGCACCGTATCCATTATCGCTCTTTTGACATCATGTGATTTTTCAAGGTGGATTTGTAAAAGATTTGGTATTACTTCAGTATCAGTAGAACTTTTGAAAATGATACCATGGTTCTTTTCTAAATCTTGTCTTAATTCAACATAGTTTTCAATTATTCCGTTATGTACAACACCGATAGAATCAGTGTTACACATATGTGGATGTGCATTTTCTGCCGTCACTTTACCATGAGTAGCCCATCTAGTATGACCAATACCTGTATGGCCGGATAATTCAGACATATGCAGATTATCGTTTACAGCATTGACTTTTCCAATTCCCTTCCTAACTGAAATATCAGACTCGTTCTTAATCGCCACACCTACACTGTCATATCCACGATATTCCATTTTCTTTAACGATTTAACTAAAGTTGGAGCAACATCATGATAACTGGACAATCCCAAAATAGAACACATTGTATTTGATCTCTTTTTATACAATTTTTAATGACTAATAAAAATTATGAATTTGTTCTGTCATTATAGGCTCAGTTTAGAAAAATGAAAATTGTTTTTAGGTTGATAAACAATCATAAAGATTTTTTAATTATGGACGTATTAAAGAAAAACATACAACACAATAGATGTAAGAAAAAATATTTTTCATCAGCACAATAAACAATCATAAATATGCCAAGAAAAATCCCACAACATGAAGGCAGTAATTTTAACTGGAGGGCTGGGAACAAGACTGCAACCATATACATTATTTGTTCCAAAACCAATGCTACCTCTTGGTGACAAACCCTTACTGGAGCATTCAATTAATTGGTTAAAAAAGAACAATATTAAATCAATTGTATTGTGTGTGAGTTATTTACGAAGAAACATTCAAGATTATTTTCAAGAAGGAGATGATTTCGGAGTTGATATAGAATATGCGATTTCTAATAAACCATTAGCAACTGCAGGTCAACTTAAAACTGCAGAGAAATTCATCGATGATACTTTTGTTTGTATGTATGGCGATTCAGTGTTTGATTTTTCACTAAAGGACATGATCAAAAAACATCAAAAAAATAAATCATTTATCACCATGTGTTTATATGAATACAAATTTCATTTGCCATATGGTGTGATTGATACTGGAAAAAATGATAGGATTACTGCATGGAGAGAGAAACCAGAGATTACATCAAACATCAACACTGGTTGCTATGTTATGGAGCCTGGAGTATTTCCCTTAATTCCAGATAATGTACCTTATGGAATGGATAAGGTGATTGAGAAAGCAATGTCAAAAAAGAAGAAGCTAAACAGTTTTTCTATCAAAAAAGGATTCACAGACGTTGGAGATATGAAATCATATGAAAAGGCATATCAAGAATTTAAGAAAAAACTTGGTAAGATCTAATTAATACCACATGTTAAGAAATTACAAAATATATAATTTCAATTCACATAGAATGTAAAAAATCAAGTTAGTGTTGAACAATCTAGAATAATAGGCATCAGATACAAAATCAGTATTTTTTGTTACGTATTACATACACTTGTTTCAAATTATGTATGTGTATTTTAAAAGTTCATTTTTTTGTTAGTTTATGTTTTTTTGTTCTAGTACTTTTAGGTTTTTTTGTTAGTTTATGTTTTTTGTCATTAATTGATGAAACTTGATCATGTTGTAATTTTTGATCATCTATTTCATCAAGTAATTGAATTTCATTTTTTAATTTAGAGATTTCAGATAAAGTTTGTTCTAACTCTTTTTTCATAATTTTGTTTTGTTCAATATTGGTTTCAATATATGGTTTTTTAATAAACAGCTCAGTAGATTTAAAGTCAGATTGTAAAGACCTAGCATCATCCATTATATTTTTGAAGTGAGGAACATCTACAATTGATTCAGGTACAATATTAATTGATTTTTTTTGTTGTAAATCTTTTTGACTAAGTGTAGGTTGATGAGAAATGTTTTCTAATTCTTTGATTTGTTTTTGTAATTGATTTACTTTTTCTAGTTGTTCAAGAGTAGGTGGTTCATCACCTACAATTGATTCCGCTGGAATTTGAGGAGAGGTAAAATTTATTTTTACACGTATGTCATCTAATGCTTTTATTATTGTGCTACGTTTTACGGGTTTTTTTAGGTATGAGTATAATCCCTCTTTTTTCCATTCATCTAATTCAATGTTATTAAAATCAACAGATGAAAATAAAAAAACAGTTGTTTTTTGGAATACGTGATTTTCTTTTAGTGATGTTAAAATTTGCTTTTCAGTATAATTATCCAAAGGGGCATCGACAAAAACTACATGATATAATTCATTTTCAAGATGTTGTAATCCTGCTTTGAATGTGGATTCGGCAGTAACAAAGAAACCTTTTGTACGTAACAGTTTTGTAAACACATTCACGACAATAGGATTGTCATCAATAATCAAAATCCTCATATTTTGTGTATTTAACAATGTAGATTTTAGATTATTGTCATTATTTAATTAATTCACGTAATAGTGATACTGTAGATATTTGAAGATTATTTACTATAAACCACTATCTTATTGTTTAGAATATGAAAATCATATGTAAATTGAGCCCCTCATGAGATTATCAAAAAATAGATTTATCATTAATACAGTTTACTGTAAGTTACATGAATTAATTTTACATTACAAAATTAAAAAAAATACACATAAATCAAAGGTATAAAGATGTAAACCATGAAAATTACGGTTTCAGTTATCAAGGCAGATGTTGGCGGAATAGGAGGCCACACAAAACCAAGTGAAGGTCTAATCAAAGCAATTAGAGACACAGTTGAAAAATCAAAAGATTTACTCATTGATTATTACATAGGTTACTGTGGAGATGATACTCACATCGTCATGTCACATACTCATGGAGTTGACAATGAACAGATTCACAAGATGGCATGGGATGCATTCATGGCAGGAACCCAAGTTGCAAAAGAAGAGGGACTCTATGGTGCAGGGCAAGATCTCTTAAAGGATTCTTTCTCAGGAAATGTAAAGGGAATGGGTCCAGGAGTGGCAGAGATGGAGTTTGAAGAAAGGCCAAACGAGGCATTTACAGTATTTGCAGCAGACAAGACTGAACCTGGCGCATTTAACTATCCAATTTACAGAATGTTTGTAGACGCACTAAGCAATACAGGATTGATTGTAAACAAAAATTTGGCAAGCGGGGTAAAGATGAATATCATGGATGTAGAAGAAGGAAAGGTTGCAGAACTAACACTATGGGAAGATAAACCAACAATCGAGGCAGCATTAATGTATCCAGGAAGGTATGTTGTAGATACAGTAACCACCAGAGACGGAGAACCAATCCTTGCAGCATCAACTGACAGACTGCATAACATTGCAGGAACATATGTTGGAAAAGATGATCCAATTTTACTAGTCAGAACACAAAAGCTATTTCCGGCAACAGAAGAAGTGGGCAGTGTCTTTAACAATCCGCACTACGTCGCAGGAAACACACGAGGTAGTCACAACATGCCATTAATGCCAGTAAAACTAAACTCTGCTGCAACAATCAACTTTTGCATTCCAATTGTAGAAGCACTAGTGTTCAGCATGCACAACGGAAAGTTCACAGGTCCGTTTGACGGATTCTCAACTCCTGACTGGGATTACATCAGAGAGATTGCAACGAAAAAGGCACTTTCAATTAGAAGCCAAGGGTTTATCCATCCAGCTACACTGGTTCCATCCGAATTAGAATATGCCGAGGGATACAGAGCAAGGATGAATGTCCTTGAAGAGAAGATGAAGCCAATAGAGGGAAGTGTCTCTAGCGGCGAAAAGAAGGAAAACTACGAAGACCCGGACTAAATTTCAACCTCGGTAATCATAGGAAATAGTTAAAAGAAAAAAGAACCTAAATCAATCAGATAATGAAGGGTTTTCAAAAAATCTTTGATTGGAAGACGTATATTTTTACGGTATTAGCAGTGGTTTCATTTTCAAATTTCATAGTCGTTTTATTTGGACAAACCATTCCAGGAATAATCATAGCATTTTTTAAAATAGCTGGAGAATATGTCATTTTAGGAGCAGTGTTCATTTTTGCACTTACTTGGCTTCTTAAAGCAAAACCCCACAATCGCCCCAAAAAATATTCAGTGGTAGTCTTTGATGTGTTTGGAAGTAAAAGTCAAATTGATGGCATTAGAACAGAATTTAAAACATACGATGTTGCATGGAGTTTTATGAAACAATATAAAAAATCATATCAGTTATACAATTTTGCATTGGTTTCGGATCTTCCAAAATCAGACAAACCAACAATTTTCAAATATATTTAGTTTCAAATCAGATTATTGGAATAGCCAAGTATTTAGTATGCCATTGTGACAACACCATATTGAAAATTCGAATATTTTATAATGATGAAGTTATTCGTGTTTATCATTCACCACGTGAGATAGTAGTAAAACCTAAAGCCAAAAAAATTGAGATATATGATACTCAGGGATCATTAATTGAGACATATACTTTAGTTGAAAGGAATTTGTCATGGCTTGAAGACAAAGATAGTGATAATGCAGAAATTGTACTTGATTTAAAGGTAATCAAATAAAATAATCATCAGATAATGTGTAATTCTATCAGTTAGTGAAAATATGACAGAAACTAGATAGAGTGTGAAACATTTGATCTTTTGTTTGAACGTGAATCTACAACGGCATCATAATATTAAATCAAAACTTGGGGTCAAAGACACATTGGATTCAAACTTTTATTCAGGATCACGTAAAGAACTAGAATGGAGTTTTCTATTTTGGTTGATTCTTTTTACAAAATGGAATTAACTAGAAAAAGATTAGAACTAACACAGTTTTTGGTAGAATTATTTGAGCAGACCCCTCATGAAACTATTTCCAAAATTGTGTATCTTATACAAGGAAAACTTAGACCAGACTTTGAAGGAGTTGAGTTAGGAGTTGCTGAAAAACTGGCAATAAGATCAATTTCAAAGTCAGCAGGAATTCCAATTAAAAGGATTGAAGATGAATATGTGAAGGGAGGAGATTTAGGACATGTCGCATCAATAATACTAGAAGAAAAAACACAGACAACGTTTCTTGTAGAAGATATTACGGTAGAAAGAGTGTATGAAACGTTATTCAAAATTGCTAGGTTGAGAGGATCTCATTCACAAGATATGAAGATGAAATACATATCGAGTCTACTAAATGATGCAACGCCATTGGAAGCAAGTTATATTTTAAAAATTTTGCTGGGGACTTTAAGATTAGGAATTGCTGAAAATACAGTAATAGATGCATTGGCAATAGCATTTTCAGGCAATAAAGATAACAGAAAAATTTTGCAATATGCATACAATGTCTCCAGTGATTTAGGAAAAGTTGCCGAAACCGTTGCAACTAACGGTATTGAAGGAGTTAAAAAATTTGAAATGACTTTGTTTAACCCAATTAGACCGATGCTTGCGGATAGAATAAAAAGTGAAAGAGAGGCAATTGAAAAAATGGGGAATCAATTTGCGGCAGAATACAAATTAGATGGAGAAAGGGTACAACTTCACATCAAAGGAGAGAGAGTAGTATTATTTTCTAGAAGTTTAGAAAATATTTCCATATACTATCCAGATATAATAGAAAAAATCCCCAAAGTTATTCAAGCAGATAATATAATTTTAGAAGCAGAAATAGTGGCGATTAATGAAAATACAGGAGAATTTTTACCGTTTCAAGAATTAATGCATAGGAGAAGAAAATACAAAATAGAAAAAGCAGTTACGCAATACCCAATCACAGTGAATTTTTTTGACATTTTGTATTGTAACGGAAAAAGTTGTTTAGAATTAAACTACAAAGACAGAAGAGAGAAACTAGAAAAAAATGTTAAAGAAGATGATTTTATAAAATACATTCCAATGACTGTCGTTAAAAATGAAAATGAGATTGAGGATTTTATGGAAAATAGCATCAATGCAGGAAGTGAAGGATTGATGTTAAAGATGCTTGACAAACCATATCAAGCAGGATCAAGAGGAAGTCACTGGTTAAAATTAAAACGAGAATATCAAAACGAGCTAGGAGATAGTTTGGATCTTGTGGTAATAGGAGGATTTTTTGGAAAAGGAAGAAGAACTGGGAGTTATGGAACACTACTGCTAGCAACATATGATGAAGATGAAGACATATTCACCAGTATTTGTAAAGTTGGTACAGGGTTTTCAGATGAAGATTTAGACCAACTATATCAGATTTTGAATCCAAAAGTTACAATCAAAAAAAATCCACGTATCAATAGTGAAATGGAGGCAGATGTATGGTTTGAACCAGAATTGGTAATAGAAGTGGTCGCATCAGAAATCACACTTAGTCCAATTCACAAAGCGGCAATGGATAAAATAAGAAAGAACACAGGTCTTGCTTTGAGATTCCCAAAATTTACTGGAAAGATTAGGTTTGAAAAAGTAGCCGAAGATGCATCTACTAATAAAGAAATCATCACATTATACAAAGGACAGAAAAAAGTAGCGCATGATAAAAATTTGATGTAATCATGCTTGAAAGATATTAAAAACCATAGAGGATTTAAATTACCTAGAAGTTTTTTGGTTTTTGTTATGTATAGCGGAGAGCTTGAGGTTCAAGCAAAAAGAAAGGCTATAGCAGTGTTACAAGACGAAATAAATAGAATTCTAAATGCTGCCAGAGAATTAGCTACACTTCCTGAACTGATGATGAAAAAAGACAAGACAGGAATCAAAAATGCATTAGAACAAATTTCCACAATTGAAGAAGAAGTCGAAAGTCTGAGAAGAAAGATCACCCGTGAAGTAGCAGATGTAGGGGGATTGATCATGAATAGAGAAAACATTCTAAATACAGCATACACAATGGATGAAATTGCAGGCTATATCACAGGTATTTCGTTCAAACTATCAAACGTAAAACCAGCCACACTAAAAAGTTCAAAACTTGATCAAGACATTACAAAATTAATCGAACTTGTTGTCGATGAAATCTACAAGTTAAATGAAATCATTAGAAGCCTCAACACAAACACTGCAAATGCAATAGAATTAGCTCAAGAAACACAGACAATTGAAAGAGAAATTGACATAAAATACAGAGATGCAACAATTAAACTTCTAAACGAGGTAACATCTACAAAAGAATTGTTGTTAATTAAGGACGTGATAGAAGGAATTGAAGAGATGTCAGACAAGTGTCAAAGAGTGTCGGATTCTTTCATATTACTAGCATTGAGCCTATGACCAATTCATTCTAAATTTTTACTTTATTTTTAATATTTTAAAAAATGCTCAGATAAATTAAAGAATTCATATACACAGAATATTTTAGAAAATTGATGAAAAGCGAATTAATTGAAAATAGAATCATCGTTTGGAATATTGAGAATTCACGTAAACTTTTCAGTCAAGGATATTATGGAAAACCAATTGGAATTCCAAAACCAAAAATTGAAGAAATTGATGCGCCATTAATTTTGGATCTGATTGAAGGTCTATATCTCTTAGAAAGTAAAAAAATTACAATTACAAAATCAAAACAAAAAATTACTGTCAAGGAATTAATCGAGATTTGTAAAAAAGAAGTTCATGAGTTTAACAAAAAATATTTAGTTTACAAAAATTTTCGAGATAAAGGATACATTATCAATCCAGGAATAAAATTTGGTTGTGATTTTGCTGTTTATGAGAAAGGTCCGGGAATTGATCATGCGCCATTTTTAATTCAAGTTTATACTAGAAATGAATCGATTTCAGCAACAGGAATTGTTCTTGCAGGACGACTTGCAACCACTGTTAGAAAACAATTCATTTTAGCAATTCCAAAAGGAAAAGACAAAGTTGATTTTCTTGCGTTAGATTGGTGGAAGGCCTAAACTGATTTTATATGGCCAGCGATTCGGTTATAAATGTCAAAAAGTTCTTTTGTAATTCCAAAAGCCAAATGATTATTCCATTTATTTCTAATTCGAATTGCGCCGTCAGTAGGTTCAACATAGATTGTTGCATCCTTTACAGATTGTTTAGCAATCATTTCATTTAGTTCATCATCTGCATTGAGTTTTGATGCTAAACTTCCAGCTCCGTACCACTCAACTTTTTGAACAGTCTTTGTTGCAAAATGACCTTTTGTTGTAAGTTTTGTTTTTGCAACATAGTTTCCAACAGCAATGCCAGAGTCTTTTTTCACAATAAAATGTGCTTGAAACCTATCTAAAGCGCCCCAAGGAAGTGGATCAGGATCTTGCATTTTTATCCCTTTTGAATAATATGTATTGTGTCAATATTTGAATTCTTGACATCAAGACATCCTCTATTAGTTATCATTCTAGCCGTATGAGCAAAATATCTACTATAGTAATCACCTTTTTCAACATCATCAGTACCAATTTCTTTGGGTTCAGAATCAACCCCAATCTCTTTTAGCATGTTGCTAAATTTCTCAGGCCATGTCTGATAAACAAACGTATCTGGCTCTGTATCATGCATTAAAAATCATGAACCGTACCCACAAATAAAGTTAGTCAGATTAGTTTTATCTACTTAAAATTAATTCAGGCATGATTTCTATAGATCATTTTTAGGAAACATATATCAAATTTACAGGACTGTCAATAGTTAAGGAGTTCAAATTAAAGTGGGAGCACAACATGTTGGGGGATATAGTTAGGAGGTTTAAAATCAGACCCACGTGGAATTAAAAAGAATTTTACAGGTGTAAAAATAAGATGCCCTCCAAGTACCAATTTACTGTAAAATAATTTCAAATAATATTCTTGAGAGGAATTATCATCTGGGTTCAAATTCATAATAGAAATTAATCTATCAAGGTTCCATTTTGTACATATGTTCTAAATAAATAAAATTTATGAAATCATTTTTGTAAACAATGCAGAATCCATCTCATCAAGATATTCCTCATACATATTCAAATTAACAAATGATTCTAGAATATGAAAATGTCCTCGGGAAATTAATTGCCCTAATCCAATATTTCTCTGAATTGGCCTCATTTTATTGAGATTTTTTACCTTGTCATGATCCAAATTGATGATGATTAATTTCTCTTCTTTGTAAGCAACTATTGCAGGTTTGTCTTTTCCTAATTTTTCAAAATCATAGATTATTCCATAAGCACTTCTCAAAGGTTTTTCAGAACCTTTTAGAATTTTATTATGTCTTGGTTTTCTCTCTTCTTTAGAATCATGTTTTTCTTTGGATTCTTCATGTTCAGATGAATTATCTCTGGCTACAATTCCTTCCATTTTCAGATCAGTTGGTTTTGATGTCTTTGTAACGGGCATAATATTTTCAGGCATTATTTCTCTATCTTTTAGAATCTGTTCAAACATTTTCATGAGGTCACTGACACTTTTTTTCAAATCTTTAGGAGAATCTTCGTTTTTTGCAGGAATGTTTTGCAAAATATATTTTTTAATCATAGGGAAAAAAGTTCGTGATTCTTGCGATTCTGTAAAATTACTTCTATCCAGTGTTGGGATTAACCAATTCACATTGAAATATCCTTTTGCAGGATGAGTAGGAGCGGGATTCACTTCTCTTACCTTTACTCCTCTAAACAATGCATCAATCTTTGCAGTTTTAGATGGAATCAAATTACAAATGATATCCCCATGTAAGGTGCTAATTATCCCAAGAGTTCCAGAAAAAGGTGCAGGGTTTACCTTTTCGCCATTGACAAAAATTTTCACTGGGTGATCTTTGCTTGCAATAGGTAAAATCAAACCATAGAGATTTTCTTTGATGTATGGAATTAGTTCTTCTTTTGTAACTAGATTTTTTAATCCTCTAATTGTAATTTGTGTTCCTCTATGAGATAATACTTCATCAATATTTTCTCTAGGATAAACTTCAAAATCATCATTTGCAAAATTTGCAACAGAGTACGCTGCAGTATGTCCAGTACGGGTTTCAACATCCATGTTTTCTCCTAACATGAAAAAACTTAGTTTTCCCAAACCTTTTCTACCAATTGGATTTCTTTTGAATTTTGGAGTATGCTCAATTTCTGATTTGTGCTGATCAGCTACGCCCCAAAACAATTCAAAATTAGATATTCCACTTCCCCAATCTTCAATTCTTAGAAATTCTGAAGTAATTGTAATTTCAATTCTATCGGCATCTGCATCCCAACCATTACAGATGTATTCTCGTACTGCATCAAGGGCTTTGGGATATTTTGATACTTCTTGAATTATTGATGAATTGATCACAATTTTGCCCTTGTATGGCTGATTGTTTGCCATTTTACTCAATTTCTTGCCTCCTTGAGACCAGAGATGTGACTTCGGCGCATGAATAGAGTAAGCAAATTTCTAATATTAGATTAGCGTGAGTACTATTGACGCTGATGTCTAACCGAGAAATTCCACCAGAACTCAAACAATCTCTTAAAAAATCAGGATTCAGTTTTGAAGAACCTCCCCCATATGTTGCATCATTATTACAATTGCCCTCATTTTTTCGATATTTTGATAGAAGATATGGAAAACCAGATCTTGAGAATCCAAAAAAGAAAAATGGTCAATATGCCCTAAGACTGATTCTCAGATATCTTGCAGAACATAGGGGTTCAACATGTGAAGAAATTGCCCAATTTGAATATGATAAGGATATCTCAACTAAACGAAAACTAAAATCAATCACTGATGATATTAGAAAATTTGTAAATCAAAATCTAATTTCATCTCAATTGGTTCTATTAGATAAACCAAAGAAAAAATACAATAAACAAGTAAAGACTTTCTCTCTTTCTCCAATAGGGATATTGTATTGTTTGTATCTTTTTGGAAACTTTAGAACTCCTGATGAATCATGGGGGACATTTTATGTTCAAGATGAATTAGAAAGTGATATTCTCAAAAATATTTCAAAAGAATATGCATTTATGCTACCCAAAGTTTTTGGAAGATTTCAATTGTTTGAGAAAATATTTGGAGGGAATTTTCTTTCTGTAGTAATTGATCCATTAATTGCAATTTATAATACTGAAATTGAAAATATCCCTGCTAGCCAATTTTTGCTAAAAAATTATGTTTTAAGTACATTTGATTTTATCAACGGTAAAAGATTCCGAGGACCACATCAATTAATTTTAGAACAAATTTCATTAATTTTTTACATTAATCTTGAAGAAAGTATACAACATTATTTGTGGTCTAAAGAAGGTGACAAAGATTTCAAAAAGACACAAGATATGACTTCAGAAAAAGCAAATTTATTCTATAAAGAAAAAAACAAGAAATCAGGCGACAGATATCGTCAAGAATTAAAAGATACCAAGATTCTGTGGAACAAAATAATGAATGAAGATAAAGAACTCAAAAAATGGTATAGTGAGTTTCTCAGAGAAGTTGTTGCAGTTAAAAAGAATGAGCAGTATGTTGTATCTCAATATCGTAAAGATGTATTTGTTGTACCAAATTTTAAAAATCATACCTAATTACATTCTAATCTATTAAGATTCAATTTTTGAGATTTGATTATTATCTATAATGATCAAAACATACTCAATGCCTACAATTTCAGCCAACGTTACAAAAAAAGAACTGAACGTGATTAGAAAATGTCTAATTTTAGAAGATGTTTTTAGAAATTTTTATGGGATACATAAGATTATTCTTTTCATATTGAAATCCCTAATGGAATGTCTGGAGAGAATGAAGATAAAATTATTTTAGATATTCATAATATTATTCGCCGGATTTTGGGTCTAAAGGAACAAAATACTCTTTAAAAATCCGGTTTTTATGATCTAGTTTTTATCTCTGTATCCTCATAACCCCATATTGACCGAAAATCCTCCATATGTCAATAATTATGGGCAACTCCAAACTATATTTGACGCGATTAAAGTTGCAAAGACTCCTCCTAAATTCACTCAGGATTTCATTTATTCTGTTTTAGGATTGAAAACAAAAGCTTATCGTTCAATGTTGCCATTTTTCAAACGGTTGGGATTTACTGATCAAGGAAGTGTTCCAACTGAAAATTATAAGCAATATCGAGGGACTAATGACAAAATTGTTATGGCGAATTGTATTAGAAACGCATATCCTACTATTTTCCAATCAAACGAGTTTGCATACAAATTAAATAAATCTGAATTAACACGAACAGTCAAAACAGCAACTGGTCTTTCTGAAGATGATCAAATTCTTAAAAGTATTGTAAACTCATTTCTTGAACTTTGTAAACTTGCCGATTTTGAAGGGGAAAAAATTGAAGAAGAAGAAGAAGAAGAAGAAGACATTAAAGAAAAAGTAGAGTCTTATTCGAAATTAGGAATCTCTTATAACATAAATCTAAATCTCCCTCCAACAACTGAAATAGAAGTTTTTAATGCTATTTTCAAAAGTTTGAAGGAGAATCTTCTACGTGAATAAATCTTCTATTTCTGATAAAGTTGAATTCTTTGGAATGAAAAACCTCATACTTGAAACTGAACTTCTAAAATTAGAGAAAAACGGTTTAGAAATAGGCCATGCTGATACTATCAAGAAAGAAGAAGTTGTAGATCCTGAATTATTTGAAATCGATATAAGAAAAAGTGCTAAAAAAATGGCTGATTATTATGTTCTATACTATTGTCTTGAAAATACTATTAGGAGGATGATCAAAGACACTCTTTTTGAAAAACATGGTGCAAATTGGTGGGACACAAGTTCCAGAAGATGTAAAAAATTCTGTAAAAGAAATACAGAATAAAGAGCAAAATTCTGTAATGTCTGTTAGGGCAATTGACGATCCCCTTGCTTACACTACATTAGGGGAATTAATTCCGATTTTGGAAAAAAATTGGAGTAGTTTCTCAGATCTATTGAGAAGTAAAAAGGGAGTAAATCAAACTTTATCCCAACTAAATCAAACTAGATCTGTAATTGCACATAGTGTAGAGTTAAATGATGATGAAATTTCGAGAATGAAACTTCTCATAAAAGATTGGCAAAGACAGCAATCATAATAAAACTATTAAATTATGACGAATCCTTTTTTGAACTCATAAGCAATCAGTCAGTCGAATTAATTTTGATATCAGTTTAAATTCTAAGATTTTTTTACAATTAATTCTCTCGTAGAGATTGGATAAATTGGTTTAATGCCATAACTCGTAATTATTTTATTAAAAACATATTCAAATCAGAACAATTCTATTGAATTTTTAAAAGAATTTTCTCATAAATTTTAGGGGTTTTACCATCAGACAAATTCTTCTGTATATACCATAATGTTGATTTGTTGATTCCCAATTCTTTTCTCTCTTCGGAAGTCATGTTCAAAATCTTTTCTCTCAATTCTAAATTATCATTTCTATTCAATTTTATTTTAGGAATGATAAAATCAAATTCTTTTTTCTTATCTACAATGAAATTTGTTAATTGTTGCAAGTTATCTTGCAAGATAACCTGATATGAATAGTTCTTTCCATTCTTGTAATTATATTTAGCATTAAAGTTTGAATTTATCTTCTCAATGAGCAATTTAGCAACATCTTCACCCAACCTAGTATGATAATTTTCAGTAATGATAAAGTCAGATTTTTTGATTTTCTTTTCTTCCAACAATTGAATTACTGATACATCTATTAGCCATCTAAACAACTCCTGAATGTCATAGACTAACGGTGTCCTGCTCTGGTTAATCTCGTGCAAGAATCCAATTGAATAATCCAATCCTATTCTGTTGATTGCTTTTCTAATTTCAGATTCCAGTATGGCATAACCATAATTCAACAGTGCGTTGATCTCATCTGATGCATTATAGTTTCTAGAATTTATTTTATTTTTTCTTCCTGTAAAATTAAACTCTGAATACAATTGATTGAATATTGCAGTCAGATTGTCATGGTAAATTCCAGCAATCCTACCCTCATACGTCATTAGTTGCTTAATTGATTTTGAAATGGCCTGCTTCTCACTGTTTTTCATTATTCCCAACAAGAACAAATCTTCCTTTTCAACAGATTTTCTAATCTTGACAAAATCTACAGATTCATAATATTTTGATAGTTCCTCCAATAAATTCAAGGATTGTTCCA
>Ga0224497_10000445_pt1 | contig 28852 bp, 28 predicted proteins | sample SF_Jul11_sed_USG_4_FD_167970 | JGI IMG/M metagenome (GOLD analysis project Ga0224497, IMG submission 167970) | Sediment microbial communities from San Francisco Bay, California, United States - SF_Jul11_sed_USGS_13 | ecosystem: Environmental > Aquatic > Marine > Sediment | place: USA...
GCAAATTGATTCTATAACTCAAATGATAAGACAAAATGCAACTCGTACAGAATATAGAGACGAGTCAACTGTTGCACAATTTGTTTCATCCGAACAACTTGGAGAAAGAGAATCATTAAATCAAAACAAAACCAAAAAACCAAAACCATCATCAAAAAAGACTAGAGAAATTCTTGAGGCCATTCCAAATATTATAGTAATTCCAGATGAGAAAGGAAACCCAGACATTTTAGTAGATAAAAAAACTGGCACAGTATCAAAAATAGACACATCAGCAAACAAAAAAATCATAAAGACATGCCACATCCCATCAAAGAAACTCTACTCCATACCCCTAGATGTTGTAGATTTTCTTGAAATGGAAGGACAAATACACCATAAAAACATCACAGGTGTTAACAACCTCAAAGTATTTGCAGATTCCCAGAAAGATTCTACACAGAGATACACAATATTTTGGAATGCCTCATGAAACTTGCAAAATAGAGATCTATTATTCTATAGATGCAACATAAAGAAAAACTCTACAGGGGCAAAAATTCTTGAATTCTCATATGATATCTCAGGATTCTCTCTTTTAGAGATTTCAAAAAAGACCAGAAAACAGTACAGATACACCAAAAAAATAGTATTATCACTGAAATACTCTGGATATCTGAAATCAGAAAGCAGAGGGAGATACTCTATTACTCAAAAGGGTAGATGGTTTGTCATCTGTCAGAGACTTGGACTGTCTTTTCTGTCGTTGTGTTTATTGACTGAAGTTTATCACAGGGTTAATTCCAATCCTGAATTTTTTTACCAGTTTTCATCATTTAGGCAGTGCTACGAGAAAGATTATGATGAGAATTTTACATATATGGCAATATATCGCAGACAAAACATTTCAAAATCCCTCAAACATTTGACGTCAAGAAATCTAGTGTATGTATCTGGAGATTTTATCAAAATGACAAATGCAATGATAGAATTTCTAAAAAGGTATCATGAGGATCTTGAATTATTATTTTTGTGGTGCAGTGATACATATGAAAAATGTATTTGTCATACAATTGAAAATAATAATTTTAATGCCAGTGGTATATTGCAAGGACCCAATTAGAGTGTCAAAAAATGCCACTTTGATTGGGTCTTTTGGTTTTATTCTATTTGTGATGAGTGGTTGTGGAATTTTTCCAGTTGAGAATACTTTTACTATTAATGATGTTTGGTATGGCATCATTCTTTGATTTCAAGTCAAGAAAGATTCCTGATGTAATCTGGGTTGTTTTTGCAGGGACTGGTGGAGTGATGTATCTATTTGACTATCAAGATATTTCAGCATATCATGTATTGTCATTTGTTACATCATACTTTTTTGGATTCATGTTGTATAGATTCAGGTTTGTCGGGATGGCAGACCTGTTTGGAATAATATCTATCAGTGTGATACTACCAGTTCATTATACATTTGTGATGGTTCCAATACTTGGAACTATTTTGGCACTGGTTCTAGCGGTGTTAATAGTTACGATATACAATGTATCATTGAACTTGATGGACATAATATCAAAAAGAAAATTGTTTGATGATTTTCCCAAAGAACCATTTTACAGGAAATGTCTTGCAATCTTTTGTATACACAGAAAAAGAAAATATGAGAAATTTGTCATATCAGCTGAGAAATATTATCCAATAATGCCTAGAAACAAATCTTTTTCATTGATATCAATAAACAAAGAGATTTCCCAGGTAGGGAAGTTTGTGCAAAATACACCACCGTTTGTAGTGTTTATGATGATTGGAATGGTCTTGCTGTTGCTACCTGAGATTGTTGGAATGTTATTTTAATTGTCATAAAATATGGTTCTGGTGCAAAATGATGATCAGTTCACCAAAATGCACCAGAGCCTCCAAATGGAATGGTCATAAAGTGTTCTACTCCATATATGACAAAAGGCTCAATGTAAGTTGTTGTTATTTTTGGATCAAATTGTTGACTAACATTTCCTGTTTTCATTTTCACATGCATTGGTTTTTTAGGATTCTAAAAGAATAACCCCATCAATATCCTCAATTGGCTAAATCATTCCTATTTTCTATTGAATCTGAAATTTTCTTCCTCATTCCCATTCAATATGCGAATCAATCAATCTGAGTCTTGCATGTTGCTTGTTTTGTCATCTAAACTGTCCCTCTTTTGTGCACATACTGTGCCTGAGTGGGTAGTAAATTAGAGAAGTATATGGAGAATTATTCTTAGAATATTTCTATTTGAGATTTGCAGGATTATTCTATTGAAAAGTGTTTAGAGGGATTGCTTTCTGTTGCAATAGAATAATTCCACTCCTCTGACCATTTTCTTATGAAATAGATGTAGAATACTAATTGAACTAATGGACTTGCAGAGGCCATTAAACAAAAAAAGTCCTCAGAGATAAAGAAAGCAAGAAATAATGGTAGCGTATGGTAGTAGAAATCATTACATCTTTGTTGGAGTCCAGTTCCAGCTTCAATTCTGTCTGCCCCAAAGATTTCTCTTGTCTTCTGAGATTATCTTGTCAATTCTTTTTATTGCAGAGTCCGATACTGCCATCTTCTGTCCAAATGTGTAATATCTTTGAGTCTGATTCTGTGCCTTTAGATGTGAGTTGAGAAAGTCTATTGCAAAACTCATCATTGTTGTGTGTGATTCAGACATCCTTTGGTATGTGTGTGCAATTTTACAGTCAAGATCAAGAATCATTTTCTCAATTGTAATCTTTTCGGAAATGTTCGAGGTATTATCCAGATATTCCCTTATCCTGGTTCTCTGAATGTCCAGTCTCTCTAGAATTGAAAATATTGCCGATTCTGGTTGAATATCATTTGAGTTTGCAACTTTGGAATACCAGTGTTTGATGTCACCATTAATCGTGTTGCGGTTTATGTTCATTAGTTCTGCAATCTTTCTTGCTGAATATCCATACTCAAAGTGATATCGATACACTTCATTCCTTCTAGCTTGTGTGTCTTGTGTCGAATAGCGACCACCATTTTTTTTAGAAATTGGCATAGTTGTGCTTTATTTTCTGTGATAAACTCGGGTGTTATCTTTTCAAAGGTCACAGTTTAGAGTAATCTTTCTATTGAATAAAAGGCCAGTTTTTGAATTACAGAAAAAGATTAGGACCACTATACCCAAAGTATTACAAATATTACTTTTACAATTCTTCTAGTACATGGTACAAGCCAGAGTATTTTCAGTAGGGGGATGATGTGTGATTTAGAAGTGGTGGTTTTAGTGCATGATGATATGCCGTATCATGAAACCAGACTAATCTTACTGATGGAATGTTTTGAGATGTCCTTGTGAATTTTTGATATAGACTCTTCTCTAAATGTTAAATCACACACATAGCACTTGAATCCATTACATGGCATACCATTAATTTGAATTTCTGTATTAAAGATGCACGTATGATTCGTCTATATGATAATATAATTTTAAAAAATTACAATATTCTGTCTTTTGCATAATCTAAAATATCATCTTAAAAAATCATACCCAGTGACAGAAATCATCATTCCAATCAATGACACAAAACTCAAAGGAGATTTAACAATCCCAAATGGTTCTGTCAGTCTGGTGATATTCTCACATGGCGATGGCAGTAATCACAGTTCTCCAAGAAACAAATTCGTTGCAGAGCAACTCCAATCTGCAGGAATTGGTACACTACTAGTTGATTTATTATCTGAAGACGAGCAGATTACAGATTCTAAAGACAAGCGACACCGATTTGATATCTCTTTGATTTCAGAGAGACTATATTCCATTACACAATGGATTCAAAACAATCCAGATACTGCAAAACTAGGACTAGGATATCTTGGTGCAAGTACAGGGGCAGCTGCTGCAATAAATTCTGCTGCTAAACTAAACGGAGCAATTCATGCAATGGTGCTGAGAAGTGGCAGGCCTGATTTGGCACAAAAAGAATCCATACAGAAGATAAAATGTCCGATCCTGATGATACTTGGCAGCAACGATCCTGGAACCATAAAGGGCAACCAAAAGGCCCTGGAGAAGATGAAAAATATTGACGGTGCAAAGAAGAGAATGGCACTAATCCCTGGAGGGACCCATCTGCTGGAGGAGAAGGGAGTCTTTGAGGAGGCTGCAAAGTTTGCAGTGTCGTGGTTTGAGAAATATCTATAGAATCCTCTAGGGTATGATTAAAAAATAAAAAGACTAGATTTCTGAATCTAGTTAATGGTCATGCCGGCTTCTGCTGCAGGAGCAATGGATACTGCACCTACAATGAATCCGGTTATGATTGCGGATAGGATTGCGAATTTCTTCATAATTCAAAACCTTGAATCACCTATATAATATCAGCTGATTTCATTGCACTCATTTTGTACCTTTTCTCTAGGATCCTAAATATCGAAGGGCGCCGATCTTGGGGATTGTAAATATCACCTTTCCATAATAGTCTGATTCCACTATTGGATAGTCCAGTCCTTCGTATGACTGGGGGTTTGCATCGCCCTTTGTCTTTACCACTTTATGATTATTCTTATCAAAATACACATCTGCAATTCTGTGAATAATTACCCGGCCCCCGCCATCATTGGTATGAAACACAATAATATCGCCTGTCTGCAGATCACCAAAGGAAAACCCATCACCGTTTCGAATAATTACACCATCCCCTCTTTGCAAGCTTGGCACCATGGACTCACTTGATACGACATAGAAGGGATTCTCAACTGAAAGGTATGACTTGATTGCAAACCATCCTCCAAATACCACTAGAACAATTATAATTCCAGAAACTATGGTTCTTGATTTACTCAATTAGCCCACGTCTCTTCAGGACTGCAACTACCTGGTCTTCTAGCTCCTGCTCAAATGTCTTGTAGAACTGGCCAACAGAGCCAAAGTTTGCAGGAGTAGATACTATCTCCAATGTGTCGCATTCTTGTTTTAGTATGTCAACTGTCTGGGGTTGCGACACCGGTACTGCAATTATCAAATGCTTGGGGTTTTGTTTTCTTATCCACCTTGCAGCTACAATTACAGTGGAACCTGTTGCAATGCCGTCATCTACTAGTATGACCACTTTGTCTTTGATGGAATAATCATCAAGGGATTTGTTTGGCCTGTACAAATCTTTTCGCATGCCAATCTCTACTAGTTGTATTTCTTTTTCTTTTTGGATGTACTCTGTTGGAATCTTTAGTGATTCCACTGCAAACTCATCAAAGTATGCTGTACCATCTGACATTACAGCACCAATGGAGTTTTCCTTGTTGTCCGGCGATGTAATCCTGCGAGAAAATATCACATCAAAATCTACTCCAAGCTTTTCAGCTACAATGTCTGCAACTATTGCGCCGCCCCTTGGAATCCCAAGTACAATGATTTCTGATTTGTCCCTTGTTATTTTTTTGACCGTACTTTTCAGGACATTGCCAAGCACCTGCGCTGCGCCTGTCCTGTCCCGAAATGTCAGTTGCAGTGAGGATATGTCCTTCAGACCTGCGATAAACTTTGGCATCTTCAATGGAATGGTTTGAGATAATGTTTGTTATAAAAATACTGGAGGAATATCCAATTCTTTTTTCTAAACACTTCTCTCAATCAATCTAATTCACTCAAAGAATCACTGCATCGTTACATCTACGGAGAAGACCCAGATTCACAAAACGATTTTCATGGAGTTGTAATTCATTAACTATTTTCTTTTGGTCCTAGGCCTGTTTCTCACCGAATCCTTGCAACAAGGACACCTAACTCCAGGAATCCTCATGAATCTCTCGCACTGTCTGCAGAATACTCGATTATTGGAATAGTATTTTTCATTATATGGGATTTTTACTGAATATTCAGTGCAATAGCCCTTGCAACTGGAGCTCAATTATTTTTCCTGATCCAAAATTAGTTTAAAGAACTGATTGTATGTCATGTCTTTCTTTAGATTCCTAATCAGTTCTCTAACTTCTGAATATACAGGTAAATTCACCATTCTTTCTGACATGAATAAAAAAGAAAAAAAATAGTATTAAGAAACAGTACATTTGTGATGTCGTTTGCTTTGCCTAAGAACTTGATTACAGCACAAACATCTGAATAAATCAGTTATGAAATACCTGTGACAAGTCTTGCAGAATCTCTGACCGTTGGCATAGCCTAATCTATACTGACTTTGTCTGCTGGGAGTAATTTTCACTTACATTTCCCATGTATTGTCCAAATGAATCCTGTACAAATATGGAAGATAAAAAGAGGATACTCATTAATACAATAGTTGTACTTGCTAGCACCATGTAATTTTTCAACTTTAACATTTTGAGAAATTACATCTTCATAAAGACTCCTATTCTTTCTCTTTTATGATAATCCTGATATCATTTTGATTTCACTTGGGTAAATTCTGGTCACTATCTCAAGAAAAGCAATCTGGACTCTTGGATCATACAAGAGATTTCTTGGGGCAAACAAATTCCAACATCTCATGCTGCTCACTAAAGGTCCCAATATCGATGGATGTGAAAAGTGCCATCTCTGCAATCCCTGGAATCGTCTCTTCTACAACAAAGCAGTCATCCATTCGCTCATTTGAGATTTGGTGGGACGGAAAGAATAAACAGCTAAAGTATGTCCTGACATCCCAAAACAAACTTGATTTGGCAAACTATAAAATTTCATTTCAGAATGTCTATCCAAATGTATCCTTTGTATCCCAACAAGAAACAACACCCCAATGGTTTTCTCCACAAAAAACATCCTATGAGATATTTGATGTATCATTGCATCATGGGCATTATTCTACCATCTTGGATTCTACATCACAACATCAATTAATTACAAATCTGTCAAACTCTATCCAACTGTACGACAACGCGTGGGTTCAGTTTGTCTTTGCGCCATACAACTTCATCTCATACCTTAGAAACCACCAGAGAAGATTAAATTCAAGAATCAAATATGTCACAAGTAAAAACTATAGAACGTGGATAGATGACATTACAAATACAAAATCATATGAGAATCCCGAAAACGGTTTAGATTTTTACAACAACTACAAGGATCTACTAAAAGACTCTAGAGAAAAGACACAGGATACACAGATTGTATTGAGTATTCGTGGTATAATACAATCAAGAGATGATGACAGTATCAAGCCCAGCATGTCTTTTGATCAGATAAAATCACACCATGACTATCTCACGCAATACTCTTACAATTACAATTCCTTTTATCATCCCAAATACAAAAAAGCAGGCTCGCCAATTACAATCAACCACACCAAAAAGAACTATCCAAGACTAGCTATGTTTGACTTGAGATTGATTCCAAATCCCAAAAAATTCATGACGCAATCAATCAAGGATTATTTTGAAAAAACTATACTCACAGCACAATACAAGACAAGAAAGCCATTGCCATTTTTAATTCTAAATCCAAATGAACTGTCATTATTTGTCCATCTGCCAAATCCAACTACAACGAGAAACATCCAGACAACTCGAAACGTATCATTACCATCAAAACTTGTAAACAAGAACGGATTCAACATTGGATATTTTGAAGAGTCTAGAAAAATCTCTTACGGTATACAATGTAATCTAGTTGAGGAGCAATCAGCAATAATATCTCCAATTGATTTTTCACGCCACATCTATTGTGTTGGTGGAACTGGTAGTGGTAAGACATCATTAATTAGAGTGATTGCAAAGCATCTAGAAGAAACAAACCTCAATGGAACATTCCCAAACTCTTTCATCTACTTGGATCCAAAGGGTGAGGATTCTGAGAAATTCATCCAGCAGTGCAATAACAATTCAATCAAACATGACATGATTCATTATCTAGAACCCCTAGACACTGGATTCTCAATTAATCCACTTGAACTGCCAAAATATTCTAAAGGAAAAAGAGACGAGATAGTATCACGATACGTTGGATACTTTTTAGAAATGGTAAAGGAATGGTATGGACAACAACAGACATTTGTTCAGATGGAGAGAATCTTTCGCGTGTTGTTATTTTACATGTATTACAAAAATGACTCTCCGACATTTATTGACATGTATGATATAATCATCCAACTGCAAGATGAGGGAGAAAAATATCTACAAATAATGTTCAAGGCTTTAGGGATGCCAGGTGATGAACTAAAACAAGCACTATCATCTATTGCATCACTAAAACCTGATTCATTTGTTCCGTTACTAAATAGAGTAGAACAATTTGCAACAGATCCAATTTTAAAAAAAGTATTTTGCCAGAGACATGGAACCGTATCATTTGAGGAGTTGATACTGTCAGGTCATTACACTATAGTTAGAATATCTACACTTAATCTTGCACATCATATACAACCATTAGCAATTCAAGCTTTTGTCATAAAACTGTGGTTTACCATTTTGGAGAGGGCATCGCACACAAACGAAGATGACAGAAATCAAGTGATTCTAGCTTTGGATGAATTTCAAATTGTAAAAGATTTACAGATTCTACCTCTGATACTATCTCAGGCAAGATCATATCGATTGGGACTGTTATTGGCTCACCAGACCATGGCACAAATCGATGATAAACTACTAGAAGAGATTGTCGGAAACTCAGGAACTCAACTTGCAGGACGAATCTCAGGCAAGGATGCCTCCAGACTAGGAAATATCTGGGATCCTAAATTTTCCAAGGAATTAACACAACAAATGGCCTCCCAGGAGGATTTCCACTGGACATACAAGATGAGGGCAGCTGCAGGCCAAGAACAGCCAACTCCCATCCAGTTCTGGCTACCAATACCACCAGAGATAACAAACACTGATGAGCAGATGAAGCAGTTTATCGCATCTCAAAAGAGAAAATACCATACGGTTAATCAGTCCACATCAATATTGTCAGAAGCTCAGACTGAATCAATGAAATGGATGAGATACATCACTGTACCACTTCCAGAACACATACAATGGCAAATAATGTTGATGTTACACCAAAACAATTCAGTGCCGCTCCAGCTGGGTCAAATCACCGAGAAGCTAAAGGTAAACCAGAGAGATGATGTGTCTGATGTGTTACATGACATGGTTGAAAAAAAGATGTTAGATGTAATAGATGAGGACAACAGAAATGCAAAATATGTTTTATCAGAGGATACAAAATCTAAATATTTCACATTTAACAGTACAAAAATTGGCTCAGCTGATGACATTCCATATCTCACAAAAAAGGCAGTGAGCAGCTATCTGCAAAAGGGATTGTTTCTCACCATAGCAGACCAGACGGTAAAAAAAGACGAGGACAGGACTGACTTGATAGCATACTCTTACGAGACTGACAAGGCAATCTCAATAGAGATAGAATCAGCTAGCGAGCTTGCATCACATCCAGAAGCTGCAAGAAAGAACATGGTAAAATGGAAAGAGATGGGGTTTGCAGCATATCATGGTTGGTCAACTAGTGAAAGAATAAAAGAGATTTTAGAATCCCAGATAGAACAAGAAGAAAGAAAACATGTGTTGGTGTTTGTGGTTTAGAAATCTATTCCATCTAATGGATTAGAATTGTTATTGTTGGTCTGCTGTGATGGAGTGAATTTACTTTTCTCTGATGTCTCTTCAACAGTTTTTGCTTTGAGCATCTCTGCTTTTGTAATATGTACTTCATGTTTTTTTAAAACTATTAGCTCATCTACTAGTTCTACCAACAAGGTATTATTTTCATTTAGATCTAATTTTTTTACAATATACATTGGAATGCTGATACAAAATGTTGTACCTCCTTCTTTCCAGATATTTCTAACAGTGGTTTGATTTTCTGCCATATTGTATGATGATTGATTCTGTTATAACTCCGGATATTCCTGAGAAATCAATCTCCTGATATTCCTGAGATAAAAGATCCTGATATTCCTGAGGAAAAACTCCTGAGACTCTTGAGATTTTTCATCAAAATATCGCAAATTACGGGCTAATCAGGCATGAAATTGAAAACCCATTTAACATTGGCATTTCTTATTGGCCAGATTTGTTGTAAAGTTCGCAATTATACCTATAACCTATATTTTATGATTAATTTTTTCCTTGAATACGATTCTCTGATTCTAGTTTTATCATGAATCTCACGATTCTATAATCTGGTTTTATGATCTTTTTTCCTTGAATCTTACGATTCTAACAATCTAGTTTTACCGGCAGGTCTTTTTTATTGAATCCGTGAATCATAAATGATGTTTCCATTTTCTTTAAATCAAAAATCTTATCAAGTTCTACACGTGTCAAATTATGTGAATGATTCCAGAATTAATGTGTCTACCAATAAGTTATTTCTAACAAAAGATGATGATCTAGTTGTCCATGTTTGGTTTGACTCTGTTTTCTCAGGGTCTCCAATATTATCTATTGTGAATCCTAATGGAATAATAATTGATTCTACAGTCTTAACTGGGGGATTACATGTCATAGAGACTTTCTGTTTTACTTGTGGTGTAGATGTAGAAATGAAAGACAGCGGATACTATACGATCAGAGTGGGATGTGACGAATCAGTCTCCGAAACAAAATTTGAATATCATGATTCTAGATATGAATTCAACAAATCAGACTATCTGTGATAATTATTATTTATCAAAATCAAAATGAATCGTCATTTCACATGAAACAGATAGAAATCATTTATTCTACCACCATCATAGACTTGGAAAGAAAGTATTGTTGTTATTTGTTCATAATTATTTTGTCTATTTTTTCCTTTAGCCTATCACTGGAATCAACTGATAGTATGATTCTCTTATAGAATTCATTTTCTAGTTCGATTGTAAGATATTCCTTTTTTCTTGTGGTATACCAGAATTCTTTTCCTCTGTCAGTAAGGTATGTTCCAGCCTTTATTACTCCTGGAAGAAATGTTCCAGGCAAGCGGATTTCTTTTAGGGATTGAACGGGATGTTGTGTGGTCACTCTTCTGACATTTGGGACTGGAATCTTAAATGAACCGTGAATCCCAAGTATCCTTTCAATAACACTGAACTTTATCTTTAGATAATCACCATCAATTATTATCTTCATTGTAATTAATCTAAAATCATATGTTAACAAGTATTTCTTGTGGTACATCTAACATTTTGATTAATTAGAATAGATTCTCTTGTGATTAATCCTAAATCCATATTAACTTCTATGTCCGAAGGACATGATATATGGCACCACAAGCATACTATACCGTAGTAAAAGCTATCACATCAAAAAAATTAAAGGAACCATTCACACCAATTCAGGCAATTACTATTTGCAGGCCAAAAAATAAAGACGTATTTAGAAAGATTTTCTCAGGATATAGACGTGGAAATCCAAACGGATATCCTCCGCTATTCATACAGCTAAAGGATGGAACCTACAAAAGTATCAGACCTTTCAAGAAATAATTAGTGTTTTTAGAATATTTGTAAATTCATTTAATTTAGAAAGACCTTAAGACCAGAACCGTTTCAAAAGGGAAATCTGGTGAAAGGTCAATAGACTAGCTCTTGTTATGAATAACTATGGCACATACAAATTTGATACAAATGAATTGTTAAAAACAAGATTGGTACATTTGATGGTTGAACCATTATTACATTCAATGAACATTCTTGAGCGAATTCATCAAAGTCCTCATGTCTTGACAGACAGTCTACGATTCTCCTAAAGAGAATCCCATAGAACCGAAGGTTCAAAATCCATCTGATAAGACAGAGTAAGAGAAATACAATTAGCACTATACAGAAAACATTGCCATCTTTAAATTTAGTAAACGACAATCAAAATCATGTTAGCTTCAAATGGGAATTTAGAAAAAAATGGTGAACATGACGTAAAAAATGATTCTATATGGATGCAGACACCATTACGTAATTTTGGTTCTAAATGTATGATGAATGAGCATGATTTATGTATCGATATAAAATGTCAGTGCCTTTGTCATTCTAAAAAATAGAGCCGAGTTAACTCTCATCAACCCATACTTTCTTTGTACCTTTTTGACTAGTGGCCCAATGACCATCTACATGATCCTTGATCTTGTGCATTGAGAAGATAATACTTGGGATTAGTGGTCTACCTTGTGTTTTGATTGCCTCTATTCCCAACCCTTCTCCTGTCTTTTCAACTGCCATCATCACGTTGATTGTATCTCCTGCATGAAATGGCATCATAGTTTGGTTAACTATCACATCCTTTTGCTCTTTTGTTCCAAGAACAGCCCGGACATTTGAATTTGGAATGTCTTGGTTATTACAGCGTAGCCAAAAATCAATGGAACTACAATCATTACCTGATTTTCTACCTACTTGTGGTGCAGCTATTATCACATAGGTACCTGATGACTTGATGGTAACGTCAGCTGGATGATCTATGGAATGCTCAATTCCGGATATTGCGTCATTTTTATCCATAAAAATTGGCACAGGATCTGTCGTATCTGGTCTCTGGTCTAAGGTACTGATTATTTGTGCAAATTCTATGACCATAAAATAGCATGTGCGTATATACATAAAAGATAGATGTGCTGAATTGCATTCATTTGTAGTCATAAGTTCTAAAATCTTAAATCTTATCTTGATACAAATATAGTGACAATGACTGCAAATGATATTTTGTGTGTTAATTTAATTGCTAAAATTTTACATTTCGAGGATTTCACTTGAACAATGATAAAAAAATAACTGTAAATTGTTCATGCAGAATGGACAAAAAGACATATGATGAGTTAGTATGTGATGCAGAATCCAATGGAATTAGTATAAATTCTCTAATCAACAGTATCATCAAACGACATTTGTTGTGGGATAGATTTGTCGAAGAGATGGGACTAGTACCTTTAACAAAACGAACATTAAAAAAAATATTTAGGACAATGGATGAGGAGACCCTCAAGAAGATTGCCAAAGATGTTGGAGGGACTGTTCCACAAGAATTAATTTATCTCTCACATGACAAGTTTGACTTTCCCAATCTGATGAAAATGATTGAACTTAGCAATTCGCGTTTTGGGAAAGTACAATACAATGTAAATGATACTAAACATGGTATTAACATATTGCATGGAGTGTGTGAAAATTTTTCACTATTTCTAGCTGAAACCCATAGGGCTCTTGCAGACAATCTTTCATTAAAATTTACTGTCGAACATATTGATAACAATATGGTCTGTATGGAATTTGAAAAGCCAATTGCTTCTTAATTATTTGAATTCTTAGAAATTAAATCTGAGGATTAATTCTAATGGAAAACAAGGATATGTTATCAAGTATGTTTAGAATTTTGTCTTAATTTACTGTCGATAATATCATTCAAAACATTTGTTAAAACTCTATTATTTTCAGGCAAAATCCTTCCAGATTCACTTAAGGAATTAATTAAATCTCTTAAATCATCAAGTGTGTTATCATATGAATCAGGATTTGTAATTGTTTTGTTTTTATCTTCTAACAAGTTTATTCCATGTTTGAATCTTTGATTTAGTTGTTCATAATATGACTTTTCATCATCAAATTTTTTCCTGCTTTTTTCTAATTCTTCCACATGATTTAGCACGTTTTTATAAAAATTATCCCAAAAATATTTTACTCTGTCTTTTTCGGATACAAATTTATGTTCGCCAGTTAATTTTTCGGTTTCCTGTAATTCATGTAAAAGTAATGATGATGTGAGCTGAATTGAATTCTTTTTCATTAATACTGAGGTTAGTTCTTCAACAAGTGTCTCATTTTTTACCTCAAGGCTTTTTGTTTTAGTTAGTATTTTTTCTTCTTTGGTTATTATTTTAATAATTAAAAATAACAAAAAAAGATGAGTACAGATATTTACAAATAATAGCGAAAATTGGATAAAATACAGATTAACTACTTCTTGTGTAGAAAAATTACCCAATGCAAGAGTCAGTAAATCCGCATCTTCGACAAATTTTGTTTTAATAGTCAGAAATCCAGGATTTTCGTACAAGCTTTGTTTCTGATTGCTGTTTATTATTTTTAAAAATTCACTTTTGTATTCTTGCCAAGATAGTTCAAGTTTGTTTAATTCAGAAGCAGCAGAAGAGGGTATTGCCATTATTTTTAAATTAGCAAGATCAATATTGCTTTGACTATTCATGCTAAATCTTTCAATTTGCTCACCGCCATTTTTTAGCAAATACATATTTGTATCAATAGTATTAACAATATCTATTGGATTGTCTTGTGACATTCCATTTACAGAATTTTCAGAGACTTGGAAAAGTAATTCTCCTAAAAATCTGTTGGAACCACTAAGATTAATGGTGTTTCCCAAGTGCTCTGATTGAATTGTAAATTGAGAAATAATGATAAAACTTGCAAGGATAATCAAAACTTGCATAGATATTAAAGATGCTATTTTAATTTTTTTGTTAATAGTATTATTTTCTAGAAATTTTGAAACCACGTTTATTTTAACGCCGTTTTACAATATAACATTTGGTCATAATTAAATGAATATTTTGACATATGCTTTAATGGTCATCATTAAATTATCTCTACATATTTTCATGTCTCTGAAGAGATTATTCCCTAAATGAGACATGACTAATAAAAAAATTCATGTTTTCTTTCCTTTTATTATAAATCATCATTTTATTTCATCAAGATAAAATTACAATATTAAGAAAAACAGTTGAACAATGGAAGACAGAAAATATTTAATCTTAAACTCCTTTTACGCATTTCTTCTAATTTTATCCATTGAACAAAAAATATGTAGAATTTTGATTTTAAGCATTTGCTATTTTTATGGTACTTGTAATCACGGCAGCAGTTGCAGTTGTCTTTCTTGGAATTGATGTTACACAACAACCTGGTGCGTTATCTCCATTAACCCCCTTCCACCTTATTTCCCATCTTACCACGAACATTAGAACTAACAAACGAAGAGCAACAGCAAGAGAATAGGTTTAATCAATTCTTTAAATGAATTATGAACGATTAATCCAGTCTAATTTTTCTACTTTCTTATCTCCTTCTATTATGTTTTTTTCTTTTGAATTAAATTCTTTAATCAGTGTTATAATTTCTTTGCAGTCATTACAGTTTTCATGATTATGATTTGGATTAGTTTTTTCTTTATGGTTTATTGCCTTTTTGTAGATCTGGTAAATTATCCCACTTTTTATGTTAAATCTGTCTAGATATTCCTCTTTTAAAATGTCTTGAAAATATTTTCTGTTCTGTTCGGATTTAATTCTTCCTTTACCGTGTTCTTTGCCAAAAATATCCATTAGGTTAAGCACACAAGTTCTAGCAATGTATAATTTTCCTAATTCCTCAAGAACAGTTTTGAAACGTCTGCTAATGCTAAAAGAACATTCAAAAAAAATATTATTCTGTTTACACATGGGTATCAAATCTTCTACCTTAACTATATCCCCACACACGTTGTGCTCCCAATCAAATTTGAACTAATAACGAATGATATTTCCAACGTACAAATCAATGAATTATTTAGATATGAAATACTTCAACAAAATCATACGAACCTACCAACCTGTCTAGTTTGAACTGGTTGAACCCGATAATGTGAGATGTTCCTATTTTTAGTATTAAAAATATTAACTCTTTCTAATTTTAACAAAACCAACACACGCAAACCATAACTAGATGTGCAAATCAATTAACTTCTTCAAGTTTATTTGGAATATAGTTTCTGATAGCACATATGTTAAAACATGAAAACAAGTAAGTGATCAAGATAATTTTTGTCTCTTTTATTATAATGACAATACCTCTCCATGAAGATAGAATGTCCTAATTGCTCCCACAAGTTCTCGCCAAGTGAAGATGAGATTTACCTTGATTATTCAATAGACTATGACCATGATGATAAATTTGTCTGGGAGAGATTACCAATTCTCAAATCAATCTGGAATGATTCAAAGGATGATTGTTCCAAATTATGAACGGGATTATGTTTATCATTCTTTGTGTGATTGGCATAACATATCATGTGACGTTTTACCATCTTCCTAGAATAATTAGAACGTGATCGTATTGAATCCAAAATATTCTGTGGTATTTTTTAGTGCAGGTGTCATCTTGATATTATTACTAATTATAGTGGGAGTTCCAATTGTTCCAGTAGCACAGCAGCAGACTAGTGATTTACACAATGAGGTGCAAGATGATGGTAAATCAAATGAAAATACCATCGTACAAACAAAGCTGATCGAGGAGATGGATTGCTTAGAACTAAATCAATTCATCATATCCTTTGAGAAAGGGTGGGGTAATGCCATGACACTATACAATGAAAACTGTTCCTAGTTTGTTTTTAAGAGAACCAATCATACTTTCTTGTGAATTTTGGAATCATTCTGTTCATCCTACTAGTATCCGGAATGTTTACCATTCCACTAAACACCCAAGTGGCTGATGCTCACAGGGTTTTGCTATACACAAAATCACAAACCAATGGGTCTGGTGATGACCACACCCCGCCAACTACAAGGGAGAGATGCTTTGTCACAGTTACAGTGAATGTCTATTCTGCCCATCATGGAATATATCACAGGAACAATCCTGACAAGACATTCTATCCGGGGGATGCACTGGAATACCAGACAATTGTTACAAATAGTGGCTGTATTGCAAATTCCCTGCACGGTTGCAAACTTGACTCGTCTTCCTTACTTGCAGCACCAAAGAATAATCTTGGCTGCAATGCAGGGGATAGTAGCACGTGGGGCTCTACTGGTGATTTTGGTGTTGCAGAGGTAATTCCAACATATTCTGGTGATGCAATATGGATTGAAAAAGGAGGGTTTGCACTGCAAAGAGTATGCCATGTGTCAAACACCGGAAAAACAATCTGCTCTGCAGTACCAGTGTATGCCTCTGTGACACAACCTGTTCCTGGAATTATCCCAAATCTTACAGTTGACATGTGGAGTATAGGTGAGGAATTTACTGATGATGAAATGTATCTCTCAAGGAATCTTGATGAATCCTATTATGTCTGGGATGCAATCAATGTAATTCACAATCCAACATATCTGTGGAAGAACGAGCGAGTCGGAACTATCTTTGTAGAATATGAAAAGATTCATGATCCTCTAAATTTGGAAAACGAATTTTTCTGTGATGCTGTAATCTGCGTAAACACCATGTCGCTTTCAGGATTTGAGGACTGGACTAGTACATTTGACTATGGCGGAGGAAACACGGTATTCAATGCGACAAGTATTGCAGACTATGGAGAGCATGAGATAAAGTACATTGCAAGACTTTACAACATTGCACCACAAATTGACCAGTATACTCAGAGCATTGATGAGTTGGTAGTAGAGTATGATCCAATGTATGATGTCTATGTGTATCCTATACTATCTGATGATGGCAAGACTGCCTTTGATGACAGGATAGGTTATGCATTACACTATTTTGGATCAGAAGGTACAGCTGCAAACCCTGATGATATCATTGGAGTTCATGAGGATAGACGTTCAAAAATTAATGATTATTTCTTTACCACATGGGGTGCTGACCCTTGGGTATACCAGTTCATAGATGGGACTGTTGGAACATCACCATTCTCTGATGGAGTGGAACTTACATGGGATGAGGCGCACGACGTCGAGATTGTAACACCGGAATCGCCAGTTGCAATATCTGTTGCAATAGGTACAGACCTGATATCATCTGCATTCCCCGGAGTAATCCCGTTTGAGGTAAACTCTGATGGCACTGGAAACTTTCTCAAATCTGGATATGGTAAGATAAAGTTTGACTATGATAAACTAGATGATGTGGTGGTAGAACCTGTACTGAAATTCCCAAGATATGAAAATGCAACTGTGTACAATATTTTAGAGTCTAATCACTTTGCAGGATTTGACACTACGTATCTTGGAGAGACTGCTGAATACATGTATCCTGAGAATCATTTTTGGAATACCATAACTGTAACTGCACTTGACAAAGATGGTAATGTAGATGATATAGTTGATTTGCAGCTAAACATCATTTCAGACAAAACAATTCCTGGAACATTTGATATTGACGAGTATCTGTACGACAAGATAATATTTGATACAGACGATGACGGATTCTCACAGATAATAACTGGGCTTGATAGTGTGGGAAATGATATTGTTATAACAAATGGTGATGATATTTATCCGCTTGATAATTTAATCATGGCAGGAAACGGTTCCATTACACTAGAGAAGACCAGACGAGTATTAACATCATTTACACAATATGATACAATTGTAAACCAGGCATTTGTACCTGATGATATAACTGACATTTCTAACAAGTACATTTTAGATACAGGAGATGCAATCATGGCAATACCATTAACCACATCTCTGCAGACACTAAATCCGTATGAGTTGTATATTACAGCTGATGATGGTGTAAATTCTATAACACATACATTTCCACATCCATGGTACGAATTCTCAATTAATTATGACTATACACTAAACATGGCTGACGACAACGTACTGGATCTGAAAAGAGATCCTGCTAATCCTAGAATACTATTTTACAAATACAATGAGGACTTTGGGACAGTTGTCTCTTTTAGTATTAATGGAATTGTAATAACAGGTGATGACTTGCCTGACTGCTTTGGTGTAAAATCAAGTGGAATATGCACTATTTTAGTTCCTGACTCCCAATATCTGGCAGAACTGTTCATAGAATCACAAAACATGTGGGGTGGACAATCAAGTATAACACTGCCTGAAATAGTACAATTAGAGCCTGTAATTCCTGATCCTCTTGATGCTATCTTTGGGTTGCAGGTGTATGATTGGGTATTGGTGCTAATTGTATTGATGATGATGCTGGTATTAGGATACAAGATATTTCAGAGGTTCTTTTTAACAAATTACTAATGGAATAGTGGAGAGAAAATAAAATGGAGAGAGAAATCAATCTACAAAAAAGAGATTATGTTTCAAATGAGAAGACGTATGTTCAATACAGAATCAACATTCCAATTGATTATGTCGTAAAGTTGGGTTGGAGTAAATCCCAAAAACTGCAGATGAGGTTCAAGAAAAGTAAAAACAAAAAGTTTTTGCAGATAGAAATTGAAGATTAGGATACAAAGAAATTTGTAGTTGAGCAGAATTGATCATTTCCATCATCATTATGTATGATGACTACCTGCCTAAATCAAATGCGACATTTGTGAATCAAATGTTGTCTGCTTTTGTAATTTACATAGTACAGTGTATTGTGTAGGCATTTTGTTTAGGTCATGTGGGATGTGTATCTTGGGTTCAGTCGATGCAGAACTTGCGAGGACTTCAATGCATTTCAAATAATTTTGATCCCATATTTTTATTAAAAACTATCTCTGAGAATTTGGAATTATTCAATTAATTTTTATGATAAAATTAGAATTAATCATAATCATACATAAAAAAATACATTTAAGATCTTTATGAGAATAGATATAGACTAGTTTATAGCTTAATTTTTTATGACCCGAAAAAATGCCAGGGATTTTTTAACTGATGAGCGGAGTAGGTTTTGTAATGCATTGCTTACCCTAAAACAGACTACAGAACCAGGACATGTATTAAACAAATATGATGAGTTTGTTGCACTTCACTGGGGAGTGGTAAACAGAGTGCTCAATGGTGTTTCAATCGGAGATGGGGGACACCGTGCCCCTGGGTTTTTACCTTGGCATAGAGAATACCTCAACAGATTTGAAAAGGCAGTACAGTCAGTAGATTCTACTCTCTCGATACCGTATTGGGATTGGTCATCTGGAGACTCGCAAGACACGACAGATATTTTTACAGATGATTTCATTGGTCCTGCGGGGGATTCTTTAAACGGGAATCGAATCACTAGTGGTTATTTTATTGAGAATGATTGGCCCATACATCCAGAATTAGATCAGCTAGGTTGGGGTTTAGGCCTTAGAAGAAGTAACGATCTGCTAACACCGCAAAAATTGACTGAACTTGAATCTATTGGAGACAGAGCACAAGACGCAGTGAATGGGGATAATGATTTTGCGACCTTTTTATCGGAATTGGAAGGGGCACACAATTCAGTGCATGTTTGGGTTAATTTTCATATGGTGGCAATGACATCTCCTAATGATCCGATTTTCTTCTTACATCATGCAAATATAGACAGGTTGTGGTCAAAATGGCAAGAGACTCATCCGGGAGCTGAAAACTTTAACCCCGACAATTCTGGCCAGTATGGACATAGAATTGATGATGGTATGTGGCCATGGGACGGTTCAACAAACATTACGACTAGTTCGTTAGGAACCTCCACCAACATGCCAATTCAAAGCTTATTGCCGCAAATTTCCGACTATGATGTAGTGACCCCAAGGAATGTGTTAGATGACAACCTCACGATTCCACAGATAGTTAAGCAATTCTTATCTTCAAGAATAAGAGTAACAAATCAAACTACAAACAATAATCTTAACAGATATAAAATAATTGGAAGCGTTCCAGACAAGTTTGCAGCGATGTCAGGAATTACAGATCAAATCCTCACAACTGTGGGGTTTGAAGACAGAGTCAACAGACCTGAAAGCGACTATGATTTTGTAGATGTGATTTTAGAGATCAGTCATACAAGAACTCAAATTAATTCTGCAAGAGGTGTACAATTGGGAGGAGATAATATCGAGATTTTCGTGGACGGAAACAGTACGGGGAATCTTGTTAAAACACAGGAAATTCCGTTGTAATTTTGCTAGAATAAAATAAAAAACTCATTCTCATGACAAAGTATGTAGAAACACAGATTGACTTATGATGCAAAGCAATGATCTCATCACAGAAGTGTGCCAGAACCTTGGCAGTGTATTCCAATCATCATGATTGCAAAAGTAATCTCATAATCTTTGGATGATTTTTTAGAGCGAGACATAACTTAGTTGCATCATTAAATGTCGGTGAGATAATCTTTGGATGTTACTCCAATTTCCCATTAAATTTAAAATAAACCTGCAACGTCTCTTTTGAAATCATATGATTCTGTTATTATCCATCTAAAAATTAAGATTTGATATTTGGCAAATTGTAATGCCATTTCCTTTTAAGTAAAATAGAATATCATTTTGTGAAAAAAGTATCCCTGGTTCTCCTTACAATGATGATGATAATTGTAACGAGTATCAGTACTGCCCCCTCTTTTGCAACAGCTCCTCCACACAATGGACTTGGCTATAGCGACGAGGTTGCATGGCAACAAGAACATTTGTGGAGTTTGGGAAAGAATCTTACAGTCGGGGATTCATATACCTACAGGATTTGTGATCCTGATGCAATGATTAACTATTCTGCTGCAAGTTATCACTATTTTACAAAGAACCTGAAGCACAACGGCTCATTATGTTATACAATACAGATGGACTTTGTAAATCTGGTATCAACTGAGCAGAACCAGATTAGCAGCCACATCTGGATAGTGCAGGGTAAAATCACTGATGATTTTACAGGAAATACAAGAAATTCAGTGTTTCATGTTGATGCAGAATCCTTTGAGGTACGCTCAGCTGATACCATCCATCCAGATACTATACGATATGCAAAATCCATCCAAAATACGATATTTTCAATTTACAAGTACACTGCTATTGAACCAAAGCTGCTGCAAAACGACATTAGTTGGGGTGAAGTAACAGAGTACAATAAACGAGGAGCAAATCCTGACATGAAAGTTTTTGAAAAACAAAAATGGAATGCAGTACCATACCAGTCTGAACAGATACAAAAAGCCTCCTCTGATCTAGATGTGTTTTCAGTGGGATATAATATAGACATCATTGATAGATTTGACTTTACACCAAATGACAAAAAAGAAAATGATACCAATAATGTTACAAACTATTATCTTGTAAATCCACATCTACCATTTCCTGTCTCAGGTCAACATTATAACCCGTCATATGTAATAGAGCCCCACAAGGAATACGAGTTTGAGTTAATTGCATATCTTGAGACAGACTCCAACAAACCTCCACAAGAGCCAACAAAAGATGTTGTTGATTTATCAATAACTGAAACAGGTACAATCAAGTTGACTTTACCGGATGAGATTATTCCAGATGAGATTGTTCCAAACAACATAGATGTCATTCCAGACAACATAGAAGTTTTACCAGATGAGGTCATTCCAGAAGTCATTCCAGAAACCATCCCAAACAACATAGATGTCTTACCTGATGACACACAGGACAATACACTTTATGTGATTGTTATCCTGGCAATAGTCCTTGGGACAGCAGGAATCGTTATTTGGAAAAAACCTTCGTTCCAGTGGAATAAGAAGAAAAATCAAAACATCACAAGAAAGAGAATAGTATTTGAAGACAAGATCAAGCTGGAGATTGACACTGAACACTAACACCTGCTTTTAAGCAAAACGAGATGATGATATAATGGAGCAAAACGAGCTAGTAGTGTTTGAAAACTTTTCAATTTTAAACCAAAAAGCAATGTCACTTCCAATAGGTAAGGTTTCAATCAGGCAAGTTCTACTAATTACTGCAGGATTTTTCTTTGGTACAATATTGTATCTGGCTACAACTGATTTGATATATGCAGGAATATCATTTGCGCCATTTGTGGTAATATCTATGATTAATACAAAGATTGTATCCCTTGATCAGATTATTCGAAACAATATTTCATTTTTCATCAGAGGAACATCCCTCTCAAAGAGATATCTAAATTCAATAAAATCCAATGCTAATTCTGCCAAAAAAGTAGAGTCTAAAATAACTCCAATCTATGAAAAGAAGAGTATGTTATCTCTGGATGGAATTACACAATCAATAGAATCACTCATAAAAAATCCAAAAGACTCTAAAGAAAACAAATCAAGCAAACAAAAAGACAACAAGACAGGAAACCATTCAGTCGTATTGAGCATCAATCATGACGAGAATGTAATGGTACTATCAAACCTGAAAAGCAAAGCCAAAACTTTCTCAAAGAAAGAAAATATTCTGAACTATCTAGAATCATCACTTGATGGTATCCCACTTGTAGAGTCTGATTACAACACCACAAAAGGTACGGTGATCATACCCTTGCACAAGTCAAAGAAATATTCTGTAACGATAAATGATGAAAAGATAATTACCCCATGAGGGCTAACTACATCATTTCCTTCCTTTTAAGCAAATGACAATGACTCTTCAATGATTCGTTCAAGAAGTCAAGACAGCAAAGGTGACGAAGGCGGAGTAGGCAAGTTCATTGCGCTGCTTATCGGAGGAATTTTTGCACTGATACTCGTTACGATTATCGTGCCAAACGTTCTTGGAATAAGTGTGAACTATTTCTGCATCGGACCTGACTCTGTACTTAATGGAATGACTACAAACTATTGTGCAGTAGATGCAGCTGGCGTGATTACTGGACCAGCAGTTGCAGGAAACGTGTTCTTGCCTGATGCGGTAAGAACCACTGCAGGTGACCTGGTAAGTACCACATTCATTGCAGTATCAATTGGTATCATACTGATTGGTGCAGTAAAGATTCTACAATACAGAATTGTGTCATCTCCTAGATCAGAATTAGAGATAGCATAGGAATACCATGAGACCACCGCATGAGATTTGGACAAATCTGAGGAGAAATGAGAAAATTCATGCAGGTGTCTTACTGGTCTTGCTGTTTTCACCCCTATTTTTTTATCTTTATTTTGATAAACCCGAGTTGCCATTATTCACACTTGGTCTGTTTATTTTCTGGGGAATCGCGCTATTTCTGGACATGAGAATCACAATATCTCTCAAGAATTTGGTGTGCAGGCACGAATCTAATGATATCTTTCGCAATTTGTACAAGAGATTCGGTAAATGGGCGATTCCATTGCAGCTTGGAATAGAGTGTACCTTTGTGGTGATTTTCCCCAGTATGGCAACATTGAGACAGCCAGGAGAAACATTTGATATTGATGTGATGGGCGCTGCAATACTTGCAGGAATTATTGGGGTACTGCATGTCTTTGCATGGAGACACAACAAAAAGGAGATTCAAAAGATATAGGATTAATTTAGATTATTTTTTAATCATTTATTTTTTCATTCTTTTTTTATCGTATAGACTGAAATGAGCATGCAGGTTCCAAACTCAGTTCTACAATGATCTGACTACTGAAACAGACAGGGTCAAATCCTATAGTTCATTAGATTTTGTTCTTTAAATTATGGTTTAAGCACTGTTATGAATCTAAATTTGAACTAAAATTGTTAGTGTAGATTCTAACTTGCAATTCATTTATTTTTGCTAATTTTGTTAACACCACTATTATATTCTATTATTATTTTCATCAGTTAATGACAAACTCAAAAACAATAGCAGGTATTTCCCTAGCAGTGTTGTTTACAATGTCCATGGTGTTCACGCCAGCATTTGCAACAGGACATTTGACACTAAAGGATGGAACATCTGCAACGATACAGCAAAAGGGTAACAATATCGAGTTGGCTGCAAGCTTCAAAACAATTACCGCCATTCCAACAGATGGAGATAGCGGGGCATTTGGATATGCAGTTTTAACTGACGGTGGCAGCGGTCCACTGGATAATGTAGTTGTCTTGGTTACACACTTGCCAATAGATGACAGTACTCATGAAGAACTTCCAAGTGGATTACATACGCATGTACTTGACTTGATGACACCATCTGAAAGTTGTACCGGACATAGCTTAGAAGTTGATCTGGCCGGATCCGTGGCAAATTCTGCATTTGATGCAGATTATACATGGAATATCAAAGACAATACAGCCAAAATCAAGAAAGTTCCAGTAGGGGACCTGGGCAATCCAGATAATGTCGCATTGATTGCAGCATTTACGGTAACTCCAGTGTTTGCCGGAGATAATCTAACCAATCTCTGTGTGGATGTAACTAGTACAATTTCATAACAAAACAATCCACTATCTTTTTTCTTTTTTTGCAAATTGACCAACATGTTTTGTTCATACTTACTCGCATCCTCTTTCTATTGAATTTACCAATATGACGTCTAGGTATCAGATGATAGAAAAATTATCTTCAAAACTATTATCATATATCATCATTATATTTTTTGAATTTTTCTTCATTTTCATTTTCTTCACATTCAATTTCGTTACTCTGTTGAAAAATTGTTTCAAAGAATAATTTCTAAGTGTTAATTGAGTTCTAGGCCAAGAATTTGTAGTGTCGCGTGAGTATCAAAATAAATCCCATAACTAATCCCATGCATGGTAATAAAATAGATTATCTAACAGAGTTTTTCTTTTTCATTGTATAAAACGTGATGAGCATTCCAATTCCAAACCCAAAGAAACCTGTTACAATATGGCTCAGTGATATCAGTACCATGATATCATCATCTCATTTTGCTTTTAAGTAAACCATAATACCATTCCATGAATCTATTGGGAGGAAAATCAAACAAACTGACTCCTCATTTCGAATACGGTTACATCATTACTCCTGGAAACTTTCTCAATCTATCTGAAGAAAACAAGCACAAAAAATTAGGTCAGTTCTTTGATGTGCTGAGAATAATTGAAAAACCTGTCCGTATTACAATGTCAAAAAAGATAATGCCAATTACGATAGAGGGCAAGCAAAAGCCAATGCCTGTAATGCAGGTACACATTGAGTCAAATGAACCACTATCGGACATTCTCAACCAGGTAAAGTTTGACTTTGCATCAGAGCAGAGACCTCCAAATGTAATGGTGAAAAAGGAATATCTAAAATCAATGATGGTAACTGAAATTATAGATGGTATAGAATCAGATCCCATATACACTGCCACATATTGCCTGGAATCCCTGCCTGCAAGGCTATCATACGCATGGATTACTGGAATATTCACTACATGCTCTCACATACAGATGTGGTTTGCGCCAATTGAGAACAACGATGCTGAAATCAGACTGAATCGATTCATCCACTTTATTGAGGAAGATGCAAAGACCAGCTCTCAATCAAAGGAGCTATATCACAAAGCAGTAAACACAAGAAATTTGCTAAACAGAAGTGAGACCAAACTCTATGAAATTATTGTAAATTGTACTGTCATGACACCAGACAAAGAGCAGCTAAAATCAGAAGAGAAAAGATTCATTGAAAAGACAAGACAGCAAAAAGGATCATTTCATTTGATACAATCCCAGCAGGCTAAAGTATTCTTTGAAGGATTTGGTCAGAAACTAACATTTGATCTGGGGTCTTGCTCAATTCTGTACGCGTTTGCATCAGCTGACATGCTAGAGTTACCTAACGGTATACCAGTTGGTAGAAACATCATAACAAAGGGCCCTGTAATATTTGATATCCTAAAGAGGACAAACCTCAATGTTGGAATCATTGGAACTTCAGGTAGTGGAAAATCATTTACAACAAAATTATTAATTTATAGATTATCTCAGAAATATCCCGAATCTCACATCTACATTATTGATCCAACAAACGAGTACGGTTCCATTGCATCATTTTTGGGAATGCAAAAAATTGACATTACAGGTGCTGAAGAACTAGGATTGGATCCATTTCAAATTCTAAAACCATCTGATGCAGCTGACATTCTAGGAGAAATTACACATGCACCTGACACTACTAGAATACAGTTTCAAAAATATTCCGACAAGGCAAACAACTTTGCAGAATTTTATAAAATGCTTGGTAAAAAAGACCGAGCATATCTGGAGCATTTGATAGATGGACCACTCTCCAAGATAATCTCTGGTGAACCAAAGATTGCAACTCAGAAAAAAATCATAATGTCGATGGGAACTGGAAGTACAGCTTCTGAATCTGAAGCAATGATACTGGTGTTATTGCTAAACAAAATCTACAAGATATGCAATGAGTTGCCAGTAAAAACTAGAAAGATTATTGTAATTGATGAGGCATGGCGAATGTTCAAGATGCCACGAACTGCAAAATACATCGACATGATAGTAAGAATGGGCCGAAAGGTAAACATCATGTTTGTATTTGTGTCGCAAAGAGTAGATGACATTTCATCAGACTCTGGCGGGATAGGAAAAATAATTGATAACATGGCAACTAAAATAATGCTGGGACTAGGTGAGCAGGCAGCAGACGATGCTCGAGATGTACTGAAACTATCTGATACTGAGAGGGACTATCTCGCCAAATTTACTGCAGGCCAGGCACTATTTTTGGCTGATGACTATAAGGTAGTCACAAAGTTTGAGCCAACAGAAGAGGAAAGAGAGATGTTTGGCACTACACCGACTGAGTAACATTGAATATTTTTTCATGCTCTAATGTTGAAAAATGTTAACGAGTTTATCTACAAATAGTAAAAATAGAATCCCCAGAATTAGGCGTGAATTTCTGACGCTTCTCGTAAAGCATAAGATCTTGCAAATTGCCTACTGTTCATGGTAGCAGATTATTTTGATGAACTAATGAAAATGTGGGAAAAGACCACAGATGAGCATGTTGAATGGCAGGACAAGACTAAACCTCTGTCAAGTTAAACAGGAATGGCAAATATCAAAAATTTCTTGACTAGTAGAAGATTCAAGTTTTGTCACAGTATCAAAGAGTTTGTTTTTCTCAACCCTCTCATCATCATCCAAAAGTATCCACAGGTAATTGAAATAATTACAAGCATAACATTTTTCCTCAAATGAGTCGAAATAGATTTCACATTAATGCAATGTTGAACTTAATCTAATGAAAAATACTTTATTTTCTTCGTTTTCTTTTCAGCTCTGCTGCTTTTTTAGCTGCCAAGAGTCGTTTTCTTTCCAAAGATGTTACTGATGATGGTGCAAATCTGGGTCGGTTACCTTTCCATGCAATTGGATACCTAGAACATGGAGTTTTGATTGGATCTGTTAGTTTGGACGGATAACATTTGGGTAGAGAATAGATTCCATACGGATCTATAAAGTACCATTTGTTATTAGTAAGATCGCGACGTGCAAAGAAAATATGCAAGTGAATATTGTGGCCTTCAGACCACTTCCATCCTTTCTCCTCACTAGTACAGTTACAGCCACCTGGACCAGTATTTCCCGCATTAGCAAGAAATGTACCTGCCCTTATTTTTTTGCCAAGAAGATTTCTATCAATAACATCTGAATCTGTTCCCCAGTACTTTGACTTAGGATTATATGGTCCGTTTTTTGGACAACCGGTTTTGTTAAGATAGTCTTTGTATTGAGACAGTCTTTTTCCCATTAGTGTTGGAATCGTTTTGTTCCATGCATCTTTACAATCATTTAATGGTCCATTACGCAAATGCATATAGACTGTACGGAAAGCATCTTTGATTTTTCCTACATCATGACTCATAACAATTGTTCCACCAGACCATGGGTCATACCCTATGTGGATAACACGTCCATCTGCTGCAGCTTTTACTTCGAAAGTACCTCCATTGCTATAATCTATAGCATGATGCCATACTCCACTTCCATATCTCCATGTTCCATTTTGTTTGACTTTTTTATCTGAAAATGGCAAGGTAAAAGGCTGATCGTTAAAATAAAGAGCAGAAAGTCGGACATATCGCTCATTTTTGTTTATTTCGTCTACAGGCCATCTGTATGTGGTATTTTTAATTGGATAATTGTATGCACCTTCTGGATTGATGACTTGGTTAGTACAACTATCGCTACATTCCCCATCACGTACTTCAATATCAATTAATCTGAGATTCTTTTTGGATAATTCTTTCCACTTTGCAACAAAATTTTCCCAATCCCCACTATCCCAAAGATAGTGTGAGTCCTTACCTGCTCGGAATACTCCCACCCATTTGCGATTTCCACCAACAGTATACGTTTCAATATCAATTAATCTGAGATTCTTTTTGGATAATTCTTTCCACTTTGCAAC
>Ga0224497_10000446_pt1 | contig 28832 bp, 35 predicted proteins | sample SF_Jul11_sed_USG_4_FD_167970 | JGI IMG/M metagenome (GOLD analysis project Ga0224497, IMG submission 167970) | Sediment microbial communities from San Francisco Bay, California, United States - SF_Jul11_sed_USGS_13 | ecosystem: Environmental > Aquatic > Marine > Sediment | place: USA...
AGGAGACTCCCAAAACCGGCTCACAATCGAGACCGTGGAAGTATGACTCTCAGTACGCGGAGGGCGCGCAACACAATCACACTGGTAGACCTACAAGCCCCGTTGCATCTGAATACATGCCCAGCGTGAAAGTGTGTCGATGAGCACCATGGGGTGTTGACTCGGTGTTATGATCGAAGTATGAACATCTTCGAGTGGAGTCATTGTGATCTCTTCTGACACGCCCCGCAAGACGTTCTCGGCTCCCCAGCGCTACTGGGACCTGCTCGAGGAGATTGTCCAGGACGGCCACGCCAAGAACATCTCCGGTGCCCTGCGCCACGTCTGCGACGAATACGTCCGCACCCGCCAGGGTCGCGAACTCGCCGACGCAGCGCGCCGACTCGACGAGGACGAATGGATGGACCTCGCCGGGCTCGAAACCCCCGACGCCGACAGCGACGCCCCGAAGTGGTCGCAGCTGCTCGGTGACGAAGCGACCTAGGACAGAGGGAAATGCTACGAGGAGAGATCTGGGTCCAAGATGACCGGGACGCCTACATCCTCGTGGCGTCCGACCACCTCAGCGAAGCCCGCCCACCAATCACGTGGGGCATCCCACTCACCGCCGAAGCCCAGCCCAAGAAGTACACCGAGCCATTCGTGATCGCCCTCTCCCCCACCCAAACCGGACTCACCGTCGCCACCTGGGCCCTCATCGCCCGAGGCATCACACCACTACGCCAGGCAGACCTCAACACCAAACTCGGCAAGGCCTCCGACAAGGCCCTCGCCCGAATCGACAACGCAATCCGGATCCTCTACGAGCTCTGAACGCCAAGTTCGGCGTTGAGGAGTTCGGTTACCAGCTGAGATCTCGTCAGCACGAGTTCCTTGGCGCTCGCATCGAGCTTCTCGAGGGCCGCCGCTTGGATGAACAGCCCCACCTGGACTCGGCGCTGTTCGGCGGTGTCGGCTGACGGCGGTGTCTTGCTCGCGATCGTGGGCAGACCGAGCTCAGCGCGTTGTCGATCCTCGGGTGTTGGCGCGAAGCGCTCTCGCACGGCATCGAGATGGTTGAGGTAGGCGGTCAACACAGCGTCGGCGTTGGACCGACCGGTCCCGGCTGTCCAGCTTCGGATGCGATCGACAAGGTGATTCGGGACTTGGACAGTCGTCTTCGTCATCCCGGTGTTGGACACCTTCCGGGACGACGCTGGACCAGGTTGCCGACGTAGGCGAGGCCTCTTTGGTGCGGTCTCCGCAAGTGGCGAGTCTTCGGTCGCGATGGCGCTCGCGTCTGCTTCCTCTGTGAATCCACCCAGGTCGAGCCTGTGTCCGGTGGCGGTTCGCGGCTCGGCTTCGATCGGAGGTGCCTCTCCCCCATCGAGCTTGACCTCGACTTTCCGGCGAGGCGGTGGCGACGCCGATATCGTGCGGGTGGATTCGCCATCGCTCATGGCGTCGCCTCTACGGGCTCGAGCTCGCTGAGGCGGTCGGCAATCTCCATGACCAACGATTGATAGTCGCCGGCCAGGCCGTCCGCGCTGCTCGAGAAACGCCGCAGATTTGACAGCGCCGCTCCCCCGCCTTGACGAAGCGCTCTTAGCCGGTCGCCCTTCGCCGACGCCGCGTCGACCTCATACTCGTGAGCAAGCTCCCCTGCTCGCCGTGTATCAAACGCCGAGCGGGAGCTGTGGCGGATGACGCTGTTGAACACGGGAGCAATGTCACCCAGGGCCTCGGTCAGTTCGGTGCGGATCGTTTCGCGGAGTGCCGTGGCGCCACTTTCGAGCGCAAAGATGGCCACTCCAAGAACCTCAAGGTCCGGGTTGGCTGATGCCTTCACGCGCTGGAACTGGCTGGCCATCAGCTCGAGGCCTTCGGTGCTGGCGTCGTCGGCCTTCACGGGGATCACTAGGCCGCGCGCTGCTCCCATTGCCAAGGTGGTCATCACCCCGCCGGCCGGTGGGCAGTCGAGCACGATGAGGTCATACTCGGCCGCCAGAGGTGCCAGCTTCGCTGCCAGAAGTCGGGGGTCGTATCCCTGGCGGCTCAGGCCGGCGTCGGCGTACTCGAGTCGCTCCCCTCCCGGTATGACATCGAGGTTGGGACGGACGTCAGTCAGAACAGGCGACAGGTCCTGTTCGCCGGTCAGAGCTGCAAAGAGCATCTCGCCGTGATCGTGGCGCGGGTCGTCTCGGTACCCCAGGTCCTTCTGAAGGTTGCCTTGTCGGTCGAGGTCGACTGCCAGGACCCGCCATCCGCTGTTCGCCAAGATGCCCGCTGTGTTGGCGGCGAGGCTTGTCTTGCCCACCCCCCCTTTGCCGTTTGCCACGGCGATCACGTTGTGCAGCATCGACTTGTCCTTTCGAGAGTCTCGGGAGACACCCTACCATGTCTCCGGTCCGTCTCCGCGCATTCTCTGCGGCGCGGACGGACGGTCTCCCTACTTTCTCCCGGGTGTCTCGCTGGCCCGTCCCGGGTGTCTCCAGGGTGCCCATCTGCCTCGAAAGCGCCGCGGGCCAGTCGTCGGTGGGGGAGGGAAGCACCAAATTGCCCCCAGAGGCGCTCAGGAGCCGCTCTGAGCGTCGCACCGCCATATGGGCTCCCCAGGGGTAGCCGGACTGCACGGTCCCCTCACAAGGGCCACCTCCTTCGGACCCGCTCACTCATCGAACAACGGCTCGCTCGACCCAAGCGGGGGTCCTGTGACGTGGCTGTATGTAAGGTTGGAGAACCTCGTCAATGGGGCGTCCCATTGGAGATGCGCCGTTCCTGTCTGGCCGTGGCGGTTCTTCGCGACGATCGCTTCCGCCTTCCCTCGCACACCGGGGTCCTCGTTGTACATTTCGTCCCGATACAGGAATGTCACCGTGTCGGCGTCGTTCTCGATCGCGCCGGATTCTCTGAGATCGGCCAACATCGGTCGCTTGTCCTGCCGCAGCTCGAGGCCTCGATTCAACTGCGACAGGGCCATCACCGGAGTGTCCAATTCGCGCGCCAGCAACTTGAGCCCTCGGCTTAGCTCGGCCACCTCGACCTGCCGATTCTCGGCTCGTCTCCCTTGCTGGTTGGGGCTCATCAGCTGCAGGTAGTCAACGATGATCAGACCGAGCTCGCCGCTAGTGGCGCTTTTCGTTCGACGAGCCTTGGCTCTGAGCTCCATCAGCGTCAGGACCGGGGTGTCGTCGATGAAAAGGGGAGCGGACCCGATCTCGCCGGCCGCATGAGTGATAGCGTGCCAATGCTTATCGGTCAGGTCGCCTCTTTGGAGCTTCGTTCCGTCGATCTTGCCCAGGATCGACACGACCCGCTGAACGAGGTCCGTGGCGGTCATCTCGAGGGAGAAGAACAGCACCGGTCGGGCGTGTTCGACCGCAACCGTCTTCGCCACCCCGATCGCAAAGCTGGACTTGCCGGCGCCGGGTCGGGCCGCGACAACGTTCAGCGAGTCGGGGCGGTAGCCCATGGTGATCGTGTCGTAGTCAAACCAACCCGTCGGCAATCCAGTCACGGGGTCGTCGCTTTCGCTCCGAGCCTCCAAAATGGTGAGGTATTCGGACATGAGCGGGCCCGTGGCCTGGACGCCGTGTCCGCTATTGCCACGGTGCTCGTCGGTTACCTCGAAAAGGCGTTTCTCGGCGCTGTCAATGGTGAGAGTGATATCCGTGAGGACCTGCTCGTAGCCGAGGTGTTGAAGCTCCCCACCCGCATTGATCAGGCTGCGCAGTGCCCGGTATTTGCGCAGCAGCTCTGCGTAAGTGCCGACACTGCTCGAGTAGCCCGCGTCGCCCTGGAGAGCCACCAGTCCCGTGCGACCGCCAACCATCTCGAGGCCTTCCGGCCCTAGGGCTTCGGCGACGGTAAGCACATCGACTGCCGACGAGTGGGCGTGAAGACCCACGATGGTGTCGTAGACGTACTGGTGGGTGGGGGAGTAGAACACGCCCCCGCCGATATCAGATGCCACCACCTCGTCGATGGAGTCCGTACTCAGCAGCATCAGGCCCAAAACGGCGCGTTCGAGCTGCACGCTGTGAGGGGGCACCCGATTTGCTGCCCGTTCGGCTGCTTCCTGGTCGTATGGGTTTGGCGCGTTGTCGCTCATTGGTGAGCCTTTCTGCGATCGGGAAGAGCAGCGATGACATCGTCGATCGTTCGCACGGCGACGTTCGACCACGCCAGTTGCGTTTCAAGGAGGGACATCACTTCAACGTCGAAGTCATGTCCTGTGGCGGGATCGGCAATCTCGGTATGGGCGGCTTCGACCATCACTGCCAGGGCCTCCAGGTCGGGTTGGTCCTTCACAGTGGCGAATCCCACGACGGCGTTAGCCAGTCCGAACGGGTCGCTTGCGCCGGCGAGCCTCTCCAGCGCTCGGGTGCGGCACTCCGTCAGGAACCGAGCCCGGGAGAGGTCCGGATCCGTGGCCGGGTGTGGGGGAGTGGTGGGGAAGTACCGGAGCTTGCCCTCTCGGGCAGCACTGGCAAGGAGCCCGCCCGGGTTGTTGATGTGTCTTCCGGCGTTGAGGTCGTCGACAATAAGGGTGATAGCTCTACGCACGTACGCCTTCGGCCACACCTGTGTTGCATCCACGCAGAAGCTGTCGATCCGGAGTTCCTTGCCAGTGCGTTCAGCCCAGGTGGTGGCGAGCGGTGCGACGAGGCCGGGCCAATCCTCGGGGTCCCAGTCGGGGAGATTCTCGAAGGCACGGGCATCAGGCGGGACGGCGTCCTGGCTGCCGTTTGATGCCGCGTTTGTGCCGCGTTTCGGTGCGCGCGGTTCCGCGTCATGAGAATGAGTTGATTCATACTCATCCTCATTCTCTAAGGAAACCGGGGGCGCGACCGCCGCGTTTGTGCCGCGTTTCGGTGCGCGCAATCCGGCGTCAGGCCGCGTTTGGCTGCGCGCGGCATTCGCGGCGGCGTCTGGCAGGCCGGCGCGGGTCGTGAGCTGCTCGAGGAGGGTGCGGGCAATCTCGTCGAGGGCCTCGAACGCTGTGGATGCCAGCTCTGGGAGTCCGGCTGCCATAGCTTCGGATCCCAACGCAGCAAGACTGTCGATCGCGGTTCGGGCGGCCAGGACGAGGTCGTGGGGCGCCGTCGTGGGGTTCGATATGGTCGTGGAGCTTGACTGGATGCGGCGGAGATGGCGGTGGGCTGTGCCGCGGGAACTGGTCCCGGTGGCTGTGGCGATCTCAGAGAGGGTCGCCGGGCGGCCGTCAGGATGCACGAACGCAGGTGTTCCATCGGCCGCAACCGATGTCTCGAAGTGCTGCTCCAAGACAGCCTGGTATTGGCGGGTCCGTCTGGTCGGCAATGAGACGACGCGGGGTCTGATGCGTTCCTGGATCGCGTCGAGGTGAAGGACTAGCTGCCCGTCATCGGATGCCAAACCCGCTCGGCACAAGGTTTGTATCCGGTTCCACAGAGAACCGTGTCCGATGCCGAGGGCTTCCTCGAGGCGCTGGCGAGGAGCCGTCAAGATGACTCGGCCGTCAGCCAACGGTGAGAACAGTGCCTCATCGCCACATACGGCGAGGACGGCCTCGAGGGTTCGACGCTGCGGCCCGCTCAAGCTGCCAACCCCCCTTGGCTGGGCTGCGAGGCGTTTGTTGGGCCTCGCAGAAGAGCTGGGGGAGAGGCCAGTTCGGTTGTTAGGTGGCCCTGGGTTCGGGCCCAATTGTGCTTGTGCACTGTGTCTCACTTCGGATCGTGACGCGTGTCACCACATCCGTGAGAACCGTGCTACAGTGAGAACCGGTTAGAGGTCCTCGCATACCAGTTGGCGCTGGTTGCACGGTTTTCACAGAAGTCCCGGTTGGCGCCGGGGCTTCTACGCGTCTTGGGTTGTTACGTCGCTGTTAGGTCGGTGCCTCCCTCAGCCGTTGGTCGAGCCCTCACGCGGCGACACCCCCTGTTGGTGCGAGACGGCGCGAGGCGAGATCTGGGTCTTCAGCGATCAGGCCCGCTAGGTCGGCGAGGTCGCGTGCTCGTTGGGCAAGCTGTTGGAATTGGGCGCGGATCTCTTCCATCTCTTGATCGGCCTGCTGGGCCAGCGGGGGTGTACTTCTGAGCGTCGTCGCGACGCCCTCCCAGGTGAGTCCGTTAGCCTCGCGGAGCCGGAAGGCGGTGACGAGCTGGTCAATCTGATCCTTGGTCCAGCGCCGGTCGAACATGCCGGTGTTGCGGGTATCCAGTTGGAGCACGGAGTCGCTGACCCTGTTGACCGTCTCCCTGGCCACGCAGATGCCGACCTCTTCAAGAGCTGCAATGACGGCCGCCACCCGGTAGCGTTCTTCGGCCGGTGAGGTGGAATCTGTCTGGTGGCCCATGCCCATGCCTCCTAAATGACAACCATGTAGTTCATGAGCGTAGGGCCGAGAGGCATCAGAGTGGTGGATTTCCAGGCAACGAAGTCGCGCGCCTGGCGCGGAAGACGCGGGACGCATCCGCGCGTTCCGCGGGGTTTTCGCCAGGCGCGCACTTCCGATCCGTTTGCCTTCCACGTCGCTCATAGAAGGGCGGCAGCGGGTTGCAGACGCGACACCCGTTGCGGAAATATCAAGGGGTACTACTCTACCCTTCATGCCGTCGGTGATCCGCATGTACTGCCTAGCAAAGAGAACTCTGACGGGCGACGCGTCTAGCGTGCGAGGCCATGGGACGGCTGGTAGACCTCGACGACTTGGTTTCAGCTCGGATCGTTGTGGCGCGTCTCGGCTGGCGGCGAACGCAACGCCTCCACAGGGCTCGCCAGCAGCGGGACTTTCCGGAACCGGTGAAGACGCTCTCGCGCACTCTGCTGTGGTTGTGGCCCGACGTCCGATCATGGGCACTCGGGGAGGGCTGGGTCCGATGGCCCGGACCGGAGGGTGCCTCGCGTGTGATGGTCGAGCCCGACGATGTCGTGGCCGCGCACGTGATAGCCGACCGCCTCGGCCTCGAGGTGAACGACGCCGACGAGATCCCCGGCTTGGAGATGACCCGTACCGATCGCATCGAAGGCGCGACCTATCAGTGGGAGCTCGCCGAGCTGCTGTGGCACGAGCGAGCCAACCGAACGGGCCGGCCGTCGTAGCTGCGGTTGCTCTCGCACGATCGCATCGCGATTCTGCGGCGCCGGGTGAGCCTTCTGTGAGGTCGGGTGTCGCGTCTGTTAGGTCAGCCCGCCCTTCTATGAGAGATGAGTGAGGAGAACGACTGTGAGTACGGACAGCTCAATTCGCAGAGAGGTGCTCCTCCCATCCGAAGTAGAACAAGCCGCTGGGAGTGAGTTGGAAAAGGGAACAAGTCGCTTGCTTCCGCTGGCGGGACCCACCAAAGTGGTGGCCGCGCAAGGGGTAGGAACCGCGATGCGAGGCGAACGGAAGGGGACGAGTCGCCGGTCGGCGGCGTTGATAGCAGCCATGATGCTGCTCGCTTCAGCGTGCACCGGCTCCAACGGCGAGGGCTCACTGCCACCCACCACAACCTCCGACCCGACAGCCACCTCCCAGCCGACGACTACGGCAGCTCCTACGACTACGGCGGCTCCAACCTCCACAACAGAGCCTGAACCTCAGGGGCCAACCGTCGACGACGCGGCGGCGCTGTGGGTAGAAGCATGGCGCCTGGCGTCAGCTGAGGGCGCAACGGAGTTGGACCTCGCAGAGCTCGCAACACCCGAGGTGGCCGAGCGGCTGATCTTCACGCTTCAAGAAACGGGTAGCGCACGGCGGACGGTTACCAACATGCCCGTCGTTGGTGAACCGGCCGCCGATGGGTCGATGGAGATCAACGACTGCCTGTTGCTCCAGCCACCGGTGACGGCTGTCCAGGCCAACTGGTACTCGGGCGTTGCGGAACTTGGAAACGACGGTGTACTCCGGCTGAGCGCCCTTGAGCCCGAGTCCTTGACTGGGTGCGTACCCGCTGTTCTGGCCGAGGCAGCCATCGCCGGCTACGAGGATTACTGGGACGCAGCGGTGGAGTATTGGGTGCCCGCCGATGCCGACCACCCCAGGCTCGCGGAGACCGCCACCGGCGGACACTACGACCTCATCTTCGAGCTGCTGGTCGATCACGAGGCGCGCGGGCTTGAGCTTCGGGGGCGACCTGAGACGCATCCTGAAGTCATCGAGTACACGTCGCCGACGGAGCTTGTCATTCTCGACTGCCAGTTGGTGGATCCGGCGCGGGGCCTCTACGTCAGCGCGACTGGCGAGAGGCTTCCAGACATCCCACTGACCGAGGACGGGCAGCGGGATGCACGGTCGGCCGTGATGTTGCTTGAGGACGGTCGCTGGAAGGTGTCGGATCGACAGGGAGTGGTAGATACGGAGTGCCAGTTCGCTCCATCGACGTTGGGAGTACCAGAAGTATGAGACAGGTGTGGTCGTTGATGGCCGCCCTCATCGTCGCTTTGGCGTTGGTCGTGGTCCTGCCGGCGGGCCCGGCCGCAGCACACCACTGCGGCGGAGAAGGGATCATTGGCGATAACGGCGGCGAAGCCGAAGGGTTCTGTCATGGCCAAACCCCAGGACAGCCGCCGCAGATATCGGGGAACGGTGGCAGCGGAATCTGGAACGCCTACTGCGGGAGTGACTGGAACGGGGAAGGAGACGAGTACCCCTGGCTGGAGGGCTACTGGGTCGAGTTCATCTTCGACTTCGTGGTTGACGATCTCGACTGGATCACCATGCTCGGTTATGACCCCACAGGCGAGTATGGGGCCTACGTCGTGATTTGTCATGCCGGCGCTGACGGGCAGTGGCAGTGGGACTGGGTCGTGTGGGAAATCACACCGCCAGTGCCCCCAGAGTCGCTCAGAGATGACGCGAGGGCTCGTATCAATCCGGATCCCCCCTCGGTCGAGACGAATCCGCCGTTCAACGAACGTCCAGCGATCGTGACGTTGCCGACGTGGCTGTGGATCAATGATCCGTGGGAGGTCATCACCGAGGAAGAAACGCAGGGGCTGGTGACGGTGACCGTGACAGCGACCCCGGTGGTAATCACCTGGTCGATGGGTGACGGAGGCGCCGCCTATTGCAACGGCCCCGGCATTCCATGGTCCGAGGCGGTTGACGCGGCCGGCACCTACTGCTCATACACCTACATCAGCTCGTCAGCCGACGAAGCCGGCGCCGAGTACGGGGCGACCGCCACCCTCACATGGGAATTCGAGTGGTGGATCAACGGCGCCTATCAGGGTGTCTTCGGAACCCTCGACCTCAGCACGGCCTTCGGTGTGGCGGTCGGGGAGATCCAGGCCGTCGAGAGCAACGGGTAGGGGGAACGATGGCTACACCGCTCAAACGAGGAACGGCCCGGGGGAGGGGCGCGGTGTCAGAGTTCGACCTCGATACCCCGAAGACGGCGCGGTCGCGACTCCCGGAGATCGCGCTTGGCCTGTTGATCATCGCCGTGTTCGGTTTGGCGTCGCTGTGGTGGTTCACCTCGGCCACCGAGAAGGTCGAGGTGCTGGCACTAGCGAACTCCGTCGAGCGTGGCGAAGTCCTGGAGCTCGAGGACCTGGTTGTGGTGAGCATTAACACTGATGATGTGCTGGCGACGATCGACAAGTTCGGAGCCGGCCAGATCGTCGGCCGGGTTGCGCTCACCGATCTGGCCACTGGCACGCTGATCACCCCGTCCCAGTTCGCCGCAGATGATGCGATCGAACTCGGCGAGGGCGTCGTCGGGTTGGAACTCGATGCTGGCCAGGTCCCGGCGCTTCGTCTGCTGCCAGGCAACACCGTGTCTGTTGTGTTGACGCCACGGCCGGGATCGACCGAGGAGCTGCGGGCCGGCGGCGCACTCGATGTGGGCGAGGTGCTCGTCGAAGCGGCCGTCGTCGTCGAATCCGCACCAATCGGCGTCCAGGGCCGCCAGTTCATCGCCTTGTCAATGACCGAAGAGGAAGCCCAGGTCGTGGCCGTGGCGGCGTCACAACAGCGGGTGCGGCTGATCCAAGTCGCTCGGGACGACTGATGTCGTTGATCGTCTTCGGATCTCAGAAGGGATCGCCCGGCGCCACTCTCACCGCCCTGGCGGTCGCCGCCGCGTGGCCGACCACCCCGGGGCGGCGCAAGCTGTTCCTAGAAGCGGATCCCGATGGGGGAGTGATCGCCGTTCGCTACCGGCTGGGTCGCGAACCTGGCCTGTTGTCTCTGGCTGCAGCAGGCCGCCACGGGATCAATCGGGGGGATCTATGGAGCCACACTCAGGAGATCCCCGGTGGCCTCCCGGTGGTGGTGGCCCCGGATCGACCTGATCAGGCGACCGCGGCGCTAACGACGTCGGGTGCCACCCTCGGGCCGTGGCTGCAGAGCCTCCCCGATGTCGACGTGATCGCCGACGTCGGCCGATTCAGCCCATCGTCGCCGGCGCAGACGTTCGCCGCGGCGGCAGACCTTGTGGTGATGGTGGCCCGTCCCAACGCTGAGCAGATTCAGCCCGGAGCCGAGCGGCTCAAGGCGCTGCAGATGCGCACTCCGAATGTCGGGTGGTGCCTGATTGGCTCCAAGCCGTATTCCGCAGAGGAAATCGAGGCCGTCCACGGAATCCAAGTGCTCGGCTCCATTGCTGACGATCCTCGAGGAGCGAACGCTCTCGAGACCGGTGCCAGCCCGGTTCGGGTGCGCCGATCGGCACTGGTCCGATCGGCAGCGACGTTTGCGGCTTCGCTCGCTCAGTGGCTGCACCCCGAGCCGGACGATCGGATCGCCTCCACTGAGCCAGAGTCGCCAGGGGTCGCCGTCGACGACGCGCTAGCGTTCCAACAACCCCCGTCGCCGCCCGCATCCCCGTCTGCGGAACCCGGGAGTGACGTAGACGGGACTGATGGGCACCAGGTGTCGATCTTGGGTGAGGCGGCATCGTGAGCGCCTCCGACGATCGCCTGGTGCGGCGCCTCCACCTCACTGTGGGGGAGAGGCTTCACGACCGAGACAAAGAGGACGAAGCGGCCGGCCGGCCGACACTCGACTCGGCGTCACGTCAGCAGTTCGCCCGGCATTTGATCCGGGAGGAGATCACCCGGGTCAATACCGACCGTCTCGGCGATGGCGGCGAGGTCCTGACACCGGAGGACGAGACACTGCTGGAGCGGGGGGTCTTCAACCGGCTCTTCGGTCTCGGCCGCCTCCAGGATTACATCGACGACCCGCAGTATTCCGACATCAAGGTCAACGGATGCGACGTCGTGTGGCTGACCCGCCGCAACGGCACCAAGTTTCAGGGCGAACCCGTCGCCTCTTCAGACGAAGAGCTGATCGAGATCATCCAGACCCAGGCTCGCCGCGGCTCGCTGTCGGAGAAGAAGTGGGACTACTCGAACCCCACGCTCGATCTCCAGCTGCCGTCGGGTGACCGGCTCAACGCGCTGGCGTGGGTGGTACAGCGACCGTCGATCTCGATCCGCCGACACAACTTCGACCTCTACCGGCTCAAACAGTTGGTCGGCCCCACCATGTCGGAGTCCCTGTACCACTTCTGTAGGGCGGCGGTGAAGGGCCACTTCAACGTCCTAGTGGCCGGCGGCACCGGGGCGGGCAAAACCACCTTGCTGCGATGTCTGATCAACGAGATCGACTCTGAGGAGCGCATTGTCACCGTCGAGGATTCACTCGAGCTCGGCCTGCACCGCTTCGGTGACAGGCATCCGGACCTGATCGAGGCCGAAGCCCGCGAGGCCAACATGGAAGGAGTCGGCGCCGTCCCGATGCATGAGCTGGTTCGCAATTCACTACGCATGGACCCTGACCGCGTCATCGTTGGCGAGATTCGCGGCACGGAAGTGTTGCCCATGATGCTGGCAATGAGCCAGGGGAGCGACGGCAGCCTCTCGTCGGTCCACGCCGACTCGAGCCACGCGGTGTTCTCCCGGCTGCAGATGTATATGGCGATGACACCGGAGCGGTTCGACGTGAAATCAACCAACCTGATGGTCGCCAACGCCATCCACTTCATCATCCACCTCGCCCAACTCCCCACCCAGGAGCGGGTCATCACCTCGGTGCGCGAAGTCGTCGGGGCAGACGGCGAGATGATGATCTCCAACGAGGTGTACACCCCCGATGAGACCCGCCGGGCGGTGCCCGCCTACCCGTTCCAGGACGCCACCATGGAACGGCTCGAGCGCGCCGGGTTCGATCGGGGCTGGCACACGCCGGGCCGGGGAGCGTGGACGTTATGAACGCGTTGATCATGACGGCTTTGGGTCTCATGGTTGGCCTCGGCGTGCTGCTGTTGATCCAAGGGTTCCGTGGCAAAGCGGTGCTCCCCACAATGGAGGACATCGCTCCCGGGATGCGCCCCGAGGTGGCGCTGGCGTGGTTCTCGGGTGGGCTCATGGTTGGCCTCGTTGTGTTCGCTGTTACCGGCTGGCTGGTCCCCGCCGTAGCGCTGGGCGGCCTGGTGATGGTGGGCCACAGGTTCATCGGCGGCCGACGCGAACGGGCCGAGATCGTTGCCCGTACCCAAGCGGTAGCGGCATGGGCAGAGATGATCCGCGACAACATGGCCGCCGCAGCCGGGCTCGAACAGGCCCTGATCGCATCTGCCGCCCATGTCCCCGCCGCCATCGCCGCAGAGGTGCGCCGCTTCGCCAACCGGCTCGACCGGATGCCTCTCCTCGATGCCCTGACGCTGCTGGGTGAGGATCTCGAACACCCCTCAGCTGATCTCATCGTTGTGTCGCTCGCCAACGCCGCCCGCATGGAGGCTCGCGAGTTGGGCCCGCTGCTGAGCCGACTCGCCGAGTCGATTCGTGGCGACGTCCGGATGCGGCTGCGTGTCGAGGTTGGCCGAGCCCGGATCCGCACCTCGGCCCGCATCGTCACGCTGACGACCATCGTCACGATCATGTTCATGTTCCTCTTCTCGCGCGATCTGCTGTCGGCCTACGACACGCTCGGTGGACAGCTGTGGCTGATCGTCGTGGGGGGCATCTTCGCCATGGGTGGGTGGCTATTGCGCAGGTACGGCGAGATCGAGATGCCCGACCGGTTCACAGCCCGTCGAATCCGGAGGGAGGTGCCATCGCCGTGAACGCCGCGATTGCTGTGCTGCTCGGTGGGGGAGTGGGCTTCGGGTTCGTGATGGTCATGCGGGCACTCGAGTCCCAACCCGTGCCTTTGGCCGACATCGTCGCCACATTGGAGCGGCCCGGGTTGAACCTGGTCGACCTCGCCAAGACCGACCCAGCGGACTACCAGGTGATGACCAGCTGGCAACGTCGGCTCGGCCGATTTGGGATTCGGCTCATCGAGTCGCTCGGGTTCATCGACGGCGGCGTCCTCAAAGAGCAACTGCGGGTCCTCGACAAATCGATTGAACGCCACGCCTATGAGAAGGTGTTCGGCGCTGTCGTGGGTTTCATGCTGCCCGTGGTGATGATGCTGGTGATCGCCCTCGCCGGTGTCACGGTCAGCCCACTACTCGGGTTGGCGGCGGCGATCGTGTTCGCCGCCGGCGGGTTCTTCTACCCCGATCTCCCTCTCACCGAGAAAGTTGAGAAGCGGCGCCAGGCGTTCCGTCACGCCTTCAGCTCCTACCTCGATCTGGTCACCATCATCCTGGCCGGCGGCGGCGGTATCGAGTCTGCCCTCGAGGGTGCCGCCGAGGCGGGTGACGGTTGGTCGTTCGCTGAGCTCCGAAACGCGCTGCGCCGGGCCCGGTTGACCCGCCGGACCCCGTGGGAGATGTTCGACGAACTCGGCGCCGAGCTCGGCATCGAAGAACTCCAGGAACTGTCCTCCAGCGTCGCATTGGCAGGCGGCCAGGGAGCGAAAGTCAAGCTGTCACTGATCGCCAAAGCCGACGCCATGCGTGCCGCCCAAGCAGCGCAGCTCGAAGTAGCCGCCGAGGTCCAGACCGAGAAGATGATCGTCCCTGTCGTTGTGCTGATCATCGGCCTCGTGTTGTTCATCGGCTACGGCGCCGTCGACGCTATCTCCTCGCCGGGAACCCAGTTTGAAGACGCGCCGACCGTAGAGATCGGCGAGTTCGGAAAATGAGAAGGGAGGGTGCGCTCACTGAAACGTAGAGCCAACGACAAATAGAACCGGCGGCAGGGCAACCCGCCCACCGCCACGATCAGGGAGGAACAAGAAACCCCCATGGAAACACTGCACAGATACTGGGACTACGCCAGCAGGATGGTTGAGATGCAGCTCAACCTGCTTGGCGTCCAGACCCGGGACGAGCGTGGTGCCGTGTCGACCGAGATGGCTGTCGTGATCGCAGCTATGGTCGCCATTGCCGTGGCGGCGGCGATAATTTTCATCGCCAAGGCACGCAGCAACGCCAACGCCATTCCCGACAACGTCCCGCCACCGCCGTAATTCAGGCGATGAACATGCTGACGAGTAACAGAGGGCGCCGACCGAGATGGATCCGGTTCAGCGCAAGCGATGAGGCGGGTGTGACCTCGACCGAACTGGCCGTGCTCATGCCCGTCCTCATCGTGCTCGTCCTCATGCCGATCCAGTTCGCGCTGTGGTGGCACGGCAAACAGGCGGCCGACATCGCAGCCGAGGAATGCGTCGAAGCCGCCCAGGTGATAGGCGCCGAGATCGAGTCCGATGGCGTTGCCGGTGGCCAGGCCATCCTGAGCCAAGCCGGGAACCTCCGGGACGTGACGATCACCGCCACCCCGACCGCCGACTCCGTCATCTGTGAGGTGCGTGGCACCTTGGACTACTCGGTCGTCGGCACCTACTCGGTGTACTCGAGAGCCGAAGGCCCCCTCGAACGTTTCATTGCCGAGGACGACCGATGATGGCTACTTGGCTGCGCCGCGCCCGCACCGACGAACGAGGCGCCGTCACGTCCGAGATGGCGGTCGTCATGGTCACGTTCTTTGCCGGATTCTTGATGCTGGTTGTCTTCGCCGGCCGGGTCGGGCAAGCCGAGAACGATGTCCGCTCTGCCGCACATGAAGCGGCCCGGGCCGCCACCCTCGCCGCCACTCCCGAAGCGGCCGACGCCCGTGCCCGCGAGGTCGTCGCATCGAACCTCGCGGCCTCCGGTATCGCCTGTTCCGGCGGCATCACCACCAACGTTGACGTCTCCGAGTTCCAACCGGGCGGATGGGTCACCGTCACTGTCACGTGCAACGCCTCGTTCAACGACGTGGCCTCACTCAACGTCCCCGGCTCGCGCAACTTCACCGCCAGCGCATCCGAAATCATCGACGTGTTTAGGAGCAGCTGATCATGAGACGTCGAGTCGACTGGCGATCCGAGCGAGGCTCCGTGACCATCTTCGTCGCCGTGTTGGGCCTGTCGTTCCTCATGGCCGCCGGGCTCGCCATCGACGGCGCCCGCAAACTCGGCGGGCTCAGTGAAGCCCGCGACCTCGCAGACAACGCCGCGCGAGCCTGCGCCCAAGGCGTCGACCCCGTCGCCTTCCGGGGCTCCGGGATCCCGACCCTCAACCCGTCCGACGCCGCCGGCCGGGCCGACGCTTACCTAACCTCGACTGGGCACACCGGCGCGGTGTCGATCAACGGGACTGAGTGCACCGTGACCGTCACGCTGACGATTGGGACCCGTTTCTTGCCTGGGCCGTACGTCGTATTCGCTACCGAGTCAGCCCAAGCCCTCGCCGGAGTGGAAGGAGCAACGCCATGACACGAATCCGGGACTTCTTCAAGGGCGTAGTGTCGCTGACGTTCACCCTGATCCTCCTCGTCGGCGTCCCCGCGTTCCTGGCGATCCGCTACGGCTGGCCCTTCGACGATATCGCCGACGTCCTCACCGACGAACTCGCCTCAGACACCACGATCGTCGAGACCCTCCTCATCAACGGCCTTGTCGTCATCGCATGGGCAGCCTGGCTCATGATCGCCGTCTCCATTGTCACCGAAGCGATCGCCTTGGCTCGCGGCGTCGCCGCCCGCCGACTCCCCGTGCTGCCGGGGATCCAACATGGCGCCGCGCGCCTCGTCGCCTCATGTGCACTCGTTGTGTCGTCATTCTCGGCGGCCATGCCCGCCGCCGCGGTGCCGATCGTTCCGCTCGACCTTACGGCGCCGATGCCCGCCAACGTGCTACTCGTCGACGATCCCACCAACATGCGCACCGGTAGCGCAACCGTCGATGCTGCGGCAACCCCATCACGCTCGGCGGCTGCCGCGTCCGGCGCCGTATACCCCGTCGAACATGGAGACACATTCTGGTCGATCGCCGAGCGTCTCCTCGGTGACGGGCTCCGCTGGAAAGAGATCGTCACCCTCAACGACGGGGCCGTCATGGATGACGGTTCGGTCATCACCCGATCCACCCAATCACCCAAAGCCGGATGGCACCTAGCGTTACCCGACGACGCGGTAATGCCACTGGGGACAGCACCGGTGCAAGCGCCACCCTCCGCGCCGAGCGCAGCTCACCTCGCCAGCGACCGCGAAGACCGTATCCGGGTCGGCGATACCGACGAAACCTGGAACGTCGAGAGGGGCGACCACTTCTGGAAGATCTCCAAGGAGGCTCTCACCGAGGCGTGGGGCCGCACCCCAACCAACGCCGAGATCCATCCGTTTTGGATCGAGACGATCGAACTCAACCGAGACAGGTTGCTGCCACCGAAAGACCCGAACCTGATCTACCCGCAACAGACGTTCCTACTCCCGGAAATCGACGCCAACCCTCAAGCCGCTCTCGGCGACGACGGCACCATGGTCGACCCAAACCGCGCAACAGGGGACGTAACCGTCGGCACGCCCACCGAGGCCCCGGTGGAGGCACCCGTCGATGGGACCGTCGAGGCCCCAGCGGAGGTGCCCGCCGACGACCCGGTCGCAGTCGCGCCGCCACCGCCCATCGGCGCGCCCGCCGTCCCCGGAGACGTCAATGAACCCGCAGCTGTGCTACCCAACATTCCGGTGCCCGAAGGCCCGTATGTTCCCGCCCAACCAGTGCCAGTCGAGGAACCGACCGGTCCAGTCGACAGTGACCTCGACGCGCCGCCGGCGGATATCGAAGAAGCGGACACCTCGAGCGGTCTCAGCGACCTCGCCATCCCCGCCATCATTGTGTCGGGGCTAGGCCTGCTGTCTGCTGGATTGTTGTCGATCGTCAACCGGCTGCGGGCCCGCCGCATCGGTGAACGGCAACCCGGCAAGGCACCGAAGTTCCAACCGCCCCACGGAGTCGAAGCCGAGCTGCAGCGCAACGCCGACCCCGACGCCCGCGACGACCTCAACCGGGCGCTGCGCTACCTGGGCACCAAGCTCAGTGGCCTCGCTCGGGCCCCGACGATCGTGGGACTCAGCGTCGAAACCAAACGCATCGTCGTGCTGTTAGACGAGCCGCACCCCAACGCTCCAGCCCCGTTCGCCGCCGAGCACAACGTATGGACCCTCGACCGCACCATCGAACTCCCCGACGTACCCTCATCCGCTATCGCGCCCGTCCCAGCGCTGGTCACAATCGGCCACACGACAAGGTCCCAGCTGCTGCTCGACCTAGAACACGCCGGGATAGTCAACATCACGGGCACCCGCGCAGATGTCAAATCCACCATGGCCACCATGGCCCTCGAACTCGCCGCCAGCCGACTCGCTGACCAGCTCGACATCATCTGCGTCGGCTTCGGTAGCGAACTCAAGACCTTCGAGCGAGTAACCGTCAGCGACAGCCTGGACGACGTCGCCCAGCGGATCCGGTCGCACGCCGCTGAGGTCGCCGACCTCGCCGGCGACGAGCTCACCGCCGTAGCGGGTCGGGTCCGAGAGATCGGCGGCGACACCTGGACGCCTCTCGTCGTCTTCGCCCCCGACGCCGAGGCCACAGCCGCGCTGCTGACGGAAGCACGCCGCACCAACGGTGCCGGAGTCACCGCCCTCGTGACATCAGACGGGGCAGCGACCTGGCAACTGCACGTCAAAGGCAACCAGATCCAGATCCCGCACATCAGCGTCACGGTCCGCCGCCGCAACCTGACGCCCGAACAGCTGGCGGCGGCCTGCGACCTTGTCGACGACGCCCGCAACCCCCAAATAGTCGACGTCGTCGACCTGGTCGAGACGATCCACGAAACCACACCGGGCGGAGCCGTGGCGGGCAACGGACACCAAGCACCCGCCGCCGAGGATCTGTGGGAGGCGACCGAACCCTATCGAGAGCCCACCGTTGCATCGGCTCCTCTACGGCCGACCTGGGACGTCGACTATGTGGTCGAGATCCTCGGCAAGGTCCGGGTCACCGACCGCGCCGGTGCCGAGATGCACTTCGACCGATCAGCGTCAGCGGAGCTCCTCGCATACCTGGTTCGGCACCGCAACGGTGTGACGACCGACACCGCCATGGAGGCGATGTACCCCAACCAAGCACCCGCCAAGAACCGCATGTACAACCTGGCGTCATGCGCCCGCAAGACACTCGGTACGACCCCCGATGGTGAGGACTATGTGCCGCGAGCAACGGAAGGCGTGTTCTACGTGACAGATCGGGTCGGCTGCGACTATGACCACTTCACCGACCTGGTCGCCTACGCCAGCAAGTGCGAGCCCTCAGAAGCCGTTGCGGTGCTGCGCGAGGCCCTTGAGATGGTCCGTGGCGAACCGTTCACGGGTCGAGGCTTGGATTGGGCTTCGATCAGCGGCGACTACACCGAGGTGGCATTGGCGGTAGATGAAGCAGCCAGAGCCATGGCCACCATTGCGCTGGACGAGCTCGATCGACCCGACGAAGCCGCCTGGGCAACCCGACAGGGCCTCGCCGTGAACCCTCGATCGACAGAGCTGCACTTGCTGCGGCTGAGGGCCGCGTTGGCACGGGACGACGGCGGGATCGAGCCCGATGCAGTCTTCCAGCAATATCGGACGGTTATGGAAGCCGACGACACGCTCCCCGAAGGCGTGTCCTACCTCGATGACCGCGTCGTCAACCTCTACGAGGCGCATCGTCTGTCGAACCCGAGACGCTGGGCGGACACCTCCACCGCCTGAATACCCAACCACACCGACGGTCCCCAATAACAGACGTATACTGTTGGGTATCGCACGGAAAGCAGTCCACAACTTTGACGCAGGTGCGCTCCGACGCACTCGAGAATCGGCCGGGATGACCCAGGCTGACGTCGCGGAGCGCATCGGCGTCGCCCGCACCAACTACGTCGTCTACGAGACCGGCCGGCAGTCTCCGAACGCAGCCCACCTCGCCGCGATCGCCTCGGCAGTCGGAGTCGATCCGAGAGCGCTCACTACTACCACCGCCGACCAGGTGACGTTGCGGGATCTCCGCGAGTATGCCGGCCTGACCCATCAACAGCTTGCGGCGAAACTCGGCTACTCAGCCGCTCGCAGCTACCGGGATATCGAACTCGGGCACAAGGAACTCGCCCCGGCCGTCGCCCGCCTCCTAGCCAGGGCCCTGCGCACGAACCTGGCCGAGGTGTGGGCAGCATGGGAACGCACCACCGGGGAGCAGCGATGACGGTGGGAGGCGGGTGAGCATCGTGTGGCAGATCATTGGGGTCGTCTTGGTGGCGTGGCTGGTGTGGAAGGCGTTGTCGCTGGGGTTGAGGCTTATCGGTTGGGGGCTGATCGTCCTCGGGCTGCTCAACATTGGCAACGCTCCTGAAGCCATGGGCACCGTCGTTACTGTTGGTCTCGGTCTGGTGTGTTTGGCGGCGGGCCACGCCGTGTTCTACCTCCGCCGGGGCCACTGGAAGCCACAACTCGTCGAGAACCTCGTCGGGCGGCGCCTCAACGCTGGAGCACAAGTCGCAGCAGCGGTTCAGGCGCCGCTGCGGCCCTCCCGCCACCATTACCGGGCCCGACGCCCATCCCGCCACCACAGTGGGCAAGGTGGCCGTTCAGAGGGCGTATAGATGCTCACATTGGCGGCGAACCAGAGCAGCGTGTTGGGGCGACGTAATCCGGGCAAGGGTGGCCACGTGAATGTGGAGCCAATCGGCATTGTGGTCAGTCCGGAGCGGCAGGACGGCGTGGGCGACCTCGTGGGTGATCGTCTCGAACAGATCCCATCGTGGCGCCGGCGCCACCCAGATCACTCGAGCACCTGCGGGCCCGGGCCCGCACAACCCGCGTCGTTCGCCAGCGAGCCGGAGTGCGGGCTCGCCGACGAGCCTCTCGTACTCGTCGAGGGCGTCAGTGAAGATGATCGAACTTCGAGGCCGGTGGCCGAGGTCGCGAGCGGCAGCGCGGGCCAGCTCCTCGATGTCGTCAAGGTCGCCGGTGACGTCCTCGAGGGTGAACATCCCGCCCGGCGGGGGAGCGGGGCGCCGAGCGGGATGTTCGAGGGGGAGATGGATGTCGCAGTAGGGGTACATGGCATGGTCGAGACGGACGCGGCACACGACGCAGATCCCGGCTGTTGCCGATGGGTCGTAGCGGCGGGCACGGACCATGGTCACGTATCGCCAGCGTGGCGCAGCCGCGAGCGGTGGCCGGCTGGGCACCTACGGTCGGCTTCGATGAGCGTGTTGCACGGACAGCCCAGGATCTCGGCGAGTGCGTCGACGGCGTTCATGCCGCGGCTTGGGTCTCGGCGTCTGCCGTGAGACGGAACCAAACCGAGCTGCCACCGAACTCGAAGGCCCACCGCCAACCAGCGGCTCGCATTTCCGCAGCGACGGTGCACGTCGACAGCCACACCGCAATGTCGTGGGAAATGGGGTCGAAGCACACGATCCCGACCCGGCTGGGGTGAGGGCCCTTCGCTTGGGAACGGCCCACCTGGAGGGTGGTCCAGCCGTCGGGCACGCACCGTTTGTCAGGCGATCGTGAGGGGATGGTCACCAGGAAGGGCCTTTCGTCGGTTGACTGGCACATCGGGGGTCTCCTTTTGGTGGTTACGGGACGGGTAGATCGAGACGTTTGAGCAGGACGTAGAGGTCAGAGCACTGGTCGGCCGCCGACGTTGAGGCGCTGCCGCCCCGAGCAAGCTCGTGGTCTCGGTGGAGGCGGATCAGGCCTTCGAGGGCACGGAAGGCCCGCGCAACGTCGGCGGCGGCCCGTTCATCGAGATTCGTCGAGCGCTGCCACGCATAGGTGTCGTCGGGGTCCTCGTCGGGGTCCGGCTTCCAGGGACCCCACACGTTGTCCTCACGGTCGACGTGTATCCACGGCGCTCCCTCGGTGTCGACCTCGCCGGAAACAAGCGCGGCGGTTGTTGCGGCATCAGAGGCTTCGTGGTCGTCGATGCAGTAGCTGACAACCACCGGCACATACACATCCCAAACCAGGCCGTGGTCAGTCATCGCGAACTCCCACAACGCTGAGCGAGGGTGACGCGTGCCTTGGCGATCGTGTCGGCCATGAGCGCCTGAGCCGAGGCAGCCAGCGTGTCGTAGGTGGCGACCAGGTCAGCGAGGTAGGACGCGGCTGCGTCGAGGTTGTCCTCGTTGATGGCGTCCCAATTGAAGGCGACCACCTTGACGCTGTCATCGGGGTTCATGCGGATGTCCTGGATGAGGCCGCCTTCCTGTTCGACGAAGACCACGGGGACAGTCGGGCCCGTGGTGAGGGCCTGGCGACCCTCGCCGGAGCTGAGGTAGCAGCCGGACATGCACACGACGCCGGAGGAATCGCCCCGGACAACGTCGCCACAGCGAGGACAGGTGCCGGTCTGTTCGGTATCGAGGTTGGTGGTGGTCACTGTGGTTGCTCCCTTCGAGGTGACTAGAGGTGACTAGTAGTTGCTCGGGTACAGGACGGTGGTGTGGCTGCGGGTGCCGGTATCGTCAGCGGCTTCGGTGATGATCCAGAGGTGGGTGTCGTCTTTGAGCCCGTCGGCGCACACGTGCTGGGGAATCGGATAGTTCGACAGGAGCCGCCCGCCGGTGCGTAGTGCGGCGGTGTTGGCTGCGGTGTCGTGGTCGTCGAGGTTGCCCCAGTCGCCGCGCTCGTGGCGGATGAGGCACAGCTCGACGAAGGTCTGGCCGTCGGGGTCGCTCATCAGCTGGTAGTCGACCGTGCGTGTGGCGACCACTCGGCCGAGCTGGATTGGCTTGCCGTGCACAGGGTCGGTGAGGCGGAACGCCTTGTGGAGGTCGCCGGGGACGAGAGTCCACTCTTCGGCGGGCTGACGGCCGATCAGGTGAGCTGCAACTGCCCGTGTGTAGGCGTCGTCGGGATCAGCAACACCCAGGTAGTCGGCAACGATGCTGCGGGCCAGGTCCATGGGACCCGAACCGATGAAGCCCCACTCGAAGCGGGCGGGGGAGTGCAGCAAGAGATGAGGGAGGGGTGCACGGAACCCGTTGCGGGTGACGTAGACCTCGACGCCGGCTTCGGTGCGGTTGGCTGAGTAGATCGGTAGTGACATTGACTGCTCCCTCCATGGCTCCCCTATAGAATACGTATGGAGAGAGGGAGTGTCAAGGGGTATTGTATATCGAGTTGTTCTAGGGATTCGGGGGTCGTGTCATGAAGACTCGACCCTTCCGGTTGGGTCCTGCTCGGACGGAGAATCGGTAGCTCTCATACAGTGTGATGAGTCGGGGCTGACGGGTGTGGAGTGCCAGGGTGCGCTCGGAGCGATCGGCGCTGGCGCAGATCGTCTCGAAAAGGGGGAGCGCGGAGCCCCGTGGAGCATCGGGATGGCGCAGGAAGTTGCCTAGGTACGTGCAGCGAGTTCGCTGGTGCCAGGTCCCGATGGTGTGGCTTAGGGACCTGACGCCGAACGGGAAGGCGACAAGTCCGAGGGGGGCTCCGATCCAGGGGTTCCACCGGAAGATGGCAACACCGACCGCAACGCCGAACAAGACGGTGAGGGTCGTTGCGGTGCGGCCGAGCCGAGACCGTGACGGCACGATGACCCCGTGGCCGTTGGTGATCGGCGGCCACATGAGCATGTAGGACCAGAACGCCAGCGTCATAGCCAGCCGAGCGGGTTGGTCCGTCCACGCCTCGGGCGGAGAGCCGTCCTCGGCCGAGGACTTCGCCTGGAGCGTCGCCCATTGCCATCGCTGGGTCAGCGGCACCGGTGTCACCGTCTCGTCGAGCCGGTCCACTATGCGCTTCGCAGAAGGTCATAGGCGGCGCGGGTGGCGGCGGCGCGGGTGGCGGCGGGACGGAGCAGCTGCAGTTGCTGACGTAGCCGAGTGATGCGGTCGATGCCATCAGATGTGGAGGCGTCGAGACCCGCGATGTGACGCTGGACTGCCGCTTCGACGAGGCGTGCGGCGACTTCCTCGCCGTCGTCGAGGTGTTGGCGGTCGGCGGCCGCCATTAGCAGTACGGGTCGACCTGCGCCATCAAGGATCTCGAGCGCTTCGGCAACCGTCGCCGTGTCGCGAAGGGCAGCCGATGCACGCTGTGCCCCAGGATCGGCGAACAGGGCCGGGTCGAGCCACCAGAGCTGGGTACGATCGTCAGTCGCGGCAGCGAGGCGTATTGCATTCATCTCGATCGATGGGATGGGACTCGGAGCTTCGACCGGTGGGGTGGGAGCGACGGTGCTGCTGCGTGAGAGGGCGATCTCGGTGAGGCGGTCACGCAGCAACGCGGAGTCGAGGTGGAGGCGGTCGGCTACGACCATGAGGTACTGGTCGCGGACGAGCGGGTCGGGATGCTCGGCGACGACACTTAGGGCCTTGTTGGCGGTGCGGACTCGCCCCTCGATGGTGTGATCGTCGCCGACGAGCGCTCGGTCGACGAGGAATGTCATCAGCGGGACGGCGTCGTCGATGGCTTGGCGCAGCTGATTGGGTGCGGTGAATCCGAGGTCGCCGGGATCGGTGCCAGGAGGGAGTGCTGCGACGAACAGGGTGAGGTTGTGGCGTGCTTCGAGGTCGTGGAGCCGGGCTGCAGCTGTGGCGCCAGCGGTGTCGGCGTCGAAGGCCAGGACGACTCGGTCTGCGAAGCGTGCAAGCAGCCGGAGGTGTTCGGAGCCCAGGGCGGTTCCGCAGCTGGCGACGGCATTGGTGATGCCGGCGGCGGCTGCGCCGAGTACGTCGAGGTAGCCCTCGCACACGACGCTGGCGCCAGTGTTGACGATGTGGCCCTTGGCCCTGTGGAGGCCGTAGAGCGCTCTGCTCTTGTGGTAGAGGCTGGTGTCGGGGGAGTTCAGGTACTTCGGGCCGGCACCGTCTGGGAGCCGTCGGGCGCCGAAGCCGATGACGTTGCCAGCAACGTCGCGGATCGGGAACGTGATTCGGCTGCGGAACATGTCTTGGAGGCGACCGGCCCGATTGGTCTTGGCGACGCCGGCGGCGATCGCCACCTCACCGGGGATTTCAAGGCTTCGGACGAGTTCGTCCCAGCCTGCAGGTGCCCAGCCAACCTGGAACTCCTCGAGCAGTGCGCGGGTGACGCCTCTGGCGGTCAGGTAGTCAAGGGCGGGTCGCGCTTCGTCGCTGTCGAGGAGTCGCCGGTGGTACCACGTGGCTGCTTCGTTAGTGATGGCGACGAGTCGAGTCTTGGTGTCTGTGGTGGGTTGCCCGGGCTGGCGGGATAGCGTGATGCCGGAACGGGCTGCGAGCCATTCGACTGCTTCGATGAAGTCCAGGTGGTGGATACGCTGCACAAAGTCGATCGTGTCACCACCTTGCTGGCAGCCGAAGCACCACCACACGCCGTCCTCACCGTTGATCGACAGCGACGCAGTCCGTTCGTCATGGAAGGGGCATTGCGCCATCCATTGGCGTCCGACTCGCTTGAGTGGGGTGTGTTCGCCGGCGATGGCCACCAGGTCGGCGGACTCACGAACCCGTGCAAGTTCGACGTCAGGGATCACAGCTCGTCCGTGCTCATGATCGGAACGGCGGTACCGCCAGGCCGTGGGGCGACTCCGGGTGCCTCAGAGGCGTGAAGTTGCCGGACCCGCTCATAGCTCAGACCCAAGAGGGCACCGGCGTCTCGAAGCCCTATTCCCTGGTCGTCGATGAGAACCCGTACCGCCTCGCGGGTCGCCATCGAGGCCGCGTCTTGGTGGCTCGCCGCGCTCTCGCTCGCTTCGATGGCGCGCCGTACTGCAGCGGCCACTGGGGGAGGGGCAACCACTCGGACCGAGACGGCAAGATCGTCGACCGAGCCGCCGGGGGCGCAGTAGCGCTCAAGCAGAGGCCGGGCAGCGTCGGCCGCTCTGTCGAGGCGTCTGCAGCTGGCGGATACGTTGTCATCGCCCGCAATCGTGATCAACCAGCCGGCATCGGTGGGTTGGCAATGAAGGGTGACGGTGTCGGGGGCGGCCATCAGGCGGCGGTGTCTCCGGTCGTAGTGTTGGTCATTATACAAGGGCCCTTGTACAGGAGTGTCAAGAGGCCTTGTGTGGGCCTGTGGTTCTCGGCAGGCATGCACGGGGTGTTCGTTTCGATGCTTCCGTCGCGAGGCGATTCGCCGCTCGAGCCGCTCCGGTTCCCGCAGAGCCGTTTCATCGCAGGTCAGCGCTCCACCCATGCGAGCTCCTCGGGGTCCCATCGGCCGCTGGTGCGGCCGGCCAGGATCGGGTCGAGCATGGCTTTGACGACGGCTAGGCCGGACTCGGCGGTCGGGTGTGCGAAGTCGGGAACGTTGCTGGCTTGGTGGGCGTAGCCGGCTGTCCAGTTCGGAGAGGGGAGGGTCACCTCGGTCGGTGGGGTGAGACCGCGGTGGTGGTACTCGCTGGTCAACGCAGTGTGGAGGGCTGCGGCTTCGGGACGTTGGGTTGTGGCGAGCAGGACGAGGTCGACGAGGTCGCGGTAGCGGGTGCTGGGGGAGCCGTCTTGGTAGGTGGCGACCATGGCGGCGTGCTTGTCGGCGATGTGGTCGACCACCGGGTAGGTGCGGTAGGCGGCGGTGGGGAGCCCGTCGATGGTGATGGGGGAGAGGCCGGGGGTTGGTTCGGGGGTGCCGGTCATGTTGGTGGCGATGACGGCGTCGATGCGGAAGCTCATGAACATGGTGTCACCGATGTAGGAGGTGACCTTGATTTGGGTGCCGGGGTTGTGCCCGACGAGGTCATGGGCTTTCTCGATGTCGAAGGTGAAATAGTCGCTGAGATCGAGGTCGGCGGCGGCGACCAGTCCGGTGACGGCGCCATCGGTCTCGCCTTGGAAGTAGAGGTCGACGTCCATGCTGTGGCGTGCCTGGTCGGGGATGCGGGCGAGGAGACCGGTGGCGCCTTTGAGAACCCAGTGGTCAGGGTCATGGAGGAATACCCTGGTCAGGAGACGATCGTAGGCGAACTGTCGCCGCAGCTCCGCAACCGAGTACGGCGAGTCGGCGGCGGCGGTGAGGAGCCGGGCTTTGACCGCCGCATGGAACGCGTCGGCGCTGGCGTAGGCGAGACCGGGCCCGACCGGGGGTGCGGGCTGGATCACGAAGGCTTCGTGCGGTTTCTGTGACCCGGCGCCCATCACGACGCTCCGGTCTTGTCGGCGAGTTCGAGAAGCACAGCAAGGTCGACGCCGCGGCCCAGCGCGGCTTGCAGCTCGTCGCTGGTGGTTTGGCCGGCGACGATCGCATCGGCGGCGAAACGGCCGAGGTGGCCGCCATCGTGGCCGGCCTGGGCGAGATCGGCCAGGGTCCGGGCCGGTGAGGTAACGGCGAAGCCATCGCGCACGATCCACTCGTGAGGGTCGAGACCATCGCGGCGGACCCGAATGTGGGCTTCGACGCGGGGTTGGAGACGCCGAGTCGAGATGAACTCCGGTACGTCGGGGAGGAAGACTCCGAGGTCGAGCACCCGGGCCGCGGATTGGTGAGACACCCACAGGGTTGGGTGGTGGGTACGTTGGCGCGGAGGAAGCGCCGGGGCGAGGCGGAACCACGCCACGCGGAGGTCCTGATGGGTGTCGGTGCCGGCGCCGGCGACCCGGTACACCCCGTGGCCGAGGCGGAGGATCTGCTGGTAGTTGACGGAGCGGGCCAGCTCGAAGTCCTCAACCCCAGCCGCGGCCGCTTGGGCGCGGGTGAAGTAGCCGTGCTGCGCCTCCGGGATCGTCCCGAGACGACTGACCACATTCAGATGACTGCTGACTCGCATAGTGCTGCATTCCTAGCCAATAGCTGCTAGCTATGCAGACATACTAGCACGGTCGTGTGACGGAACGCTTCATTCCTAGCAGCTAGGTGCCAGGTACGCAGCATACGTTGTCGGGAGGAGCTGACCGCTGAGCTCAAGCGGCCGGTAGCACTGTCAGCGCAACGGCGGCCGGCCGGCCGGGTCAGCCGCTCAGCACACCTAGCCGTTGTCAATTGCCAAGAAGGCCGCCACGGCGCGGGTGGCTTGTGTGACTATGACCCACGCCGGTGAGCTGCCAATAATCCGGTCCGCCGAACACCCACCCGATCCTGGCCAACTCGGTCAGCACCCCAACCACCGCTCCGCCGTCGACGCCCGTGCGTGCCGCAATGGCCCCCCCGGTGCGCGCCAAGTCGGCAGCGCCAGCGAGATCATCGAGGACGTCTTGAGTGGCCGAATCAACGTGCATGCAGCTCATTAGAGAAAGTGTGCTGCATAGGTATGACACATCCGCCGTTGGTGGGGGAGCGAGCAAGAGGGACCGCTGGCGGAACACCGTCCCGACGTGGCCACCCCGCAGGGGAGTCAGCCATCGTCGATATCCTCGGAAAGGGTGCCCTCTCCGGCGATAATCCCGGATATGCACGTGCCAGACCCGTCGTCGGGCCGATTTCACAGCGATGGTTCTGGACGTTCCTAGGCGGCCTCTTCTTTCAACTCGTCGACAGCGGAGCGTGGTGGAATCCGCGCAACGTTGGCGGCGATCGCTGACTCGGCACGTTGCCTCGTGGGCGCGAGGGTCCAGTCGGCATTCGCCTACGGAGACCCCGACGGTTTTCGTGATCGAATACGGGGCCCATGGGGGTTTTGGCTTGACGGGTAGAATCCGCACAGAAGAAGGTCGAGGTCCGCCGTGGAGTATGAGATCGATTTCCTGCCTGTTGGCGAGGAATCCAAGAGCGGTGACGCGATCGCTCTGCGATACGGCAATCTGTCCGGTGGACGCTCGGAACAAACCGTCATCGTTGTCGACGGGGGCTTCGCCGCTGACGGTAGCAAGCTGATTGACCACCTCGACAAGTACTACGAGACCGACGCTGTCGACATCGTGGTATCGACACATCCGGACCGTGACCACATCAGTGGGCTTAGGACACTCCTTGAGGGTGTCCAGGTCGGCCAGCTGTGGATGCATCTTCCGGCGCGGCATTCGGTCAGGGCGGCGGAGTCCCGCGGTTCGGGGTTTTCGCTGGGTCGTTATTCGGAGGTAGTCACTAAGTCGTTGCAGGACTCCTCTGATCTGGAGGATCTGGCGGCCAAGCGGGGCATCGAGATCGTGGAGCCCTTCACCGGCGTTGGTACGGCCGACGGTGTGTTCACGGTCATAGGTCCGGACGAGGAGTTCTACGTTGAGCTGCTGGACGAGATGGAGACGGTTGACCGAACGGCGGGAGCCGCCGCTTCGGTGGCTGCAGCCGGTAGAGCGGTTCGCCGGTTCCTCACCGAATCGTGGTGGAAGGAGAGTCTTACCGACGACGGTGAGACGAGTCCATCGAACAACTCGAGTGTGGTGTCGCTCCTCAGCATTGACGGCAAGCATCTGTTGCTCACGGGAGACGCCGGGACGCCAGCTCTTGAGCGCGCTGCCGAACAGCTGGACGCCAGGGGGATTAGTGCCGGCGATCTACGGTTTGTCCAAGTGCCCCACCACGGCAGCCGACGGAACGTAGGGCCGATGATTCTGGACCGGCTCTTGGGTGCAATCCAGGCTGAGGAAGCTGAGCTGGGGACGGCTTTTGTCTCGTCCGCCCGCAAGGGTGAGCCGAAACACCCGTCCAAGAGAGTCACCAATGCCTTCAAGAGGCGCGGATACCCGGTACACGTCACGCAGGGCGATCCCAGATGCGATCACTCCTCAGGTGTGCAAACGCGACCGGGCTGGAGCGCTTCC
>Ga0224497_10000448_pt1 | contig 28790 bp, 25 predicted proteins | sample SF_Jul11_sed_USG_4_FD_167970 | JGI IMG/M metagenome (GOLD analysis project Ga0224497, IMG submission 167970) | Sediment microbial communities from San Francisco Bay, California, United States - SF_Jul11_sed_USGS_13 | ecosystem: Environmental > Aquatic > Marine > Sediment | place: USA...
TCAAGTAGTTTGCTGTCTCTGTTTTTCTGCTTAGCCTCCTTTTGATCTTTCTTTTTCTTGAATTTTGTAATCAGCGTGTTTCCACCAAACCCAATAAAATAATTCAACACTCCTCCGATTGCAGAGCCCAAAACTAATGCTATCCCAACTAGAATTTGATTTTCTCCACCTAGCAGCAAAGCTGAAGTCAGAATTTCGGTAGGTAAGGGAATTGCAGTAGCTGACAAAAAAGAATTTAGAAATAATCCAATTATCCCATAATCTTGAAATGTGTTATCGGCTAAAATTTCTTGTATCTGTTGATAAATCTGCATAAATAATTCAAAACCCATACATTTCTTTTTACTTTTCTATGTATAATGACATTTATTCATAATTAATCCTATGGTGGGAAGTTAATTGCATCAGTGATTGTTTTGAGAAAGAATCAATTTCAAATCAAAAAATGAAATTAAAAAAGATTAGATTCGCTGATTTTTTTAATAAAACAGATTCATCAAAAAAAAATTACACGTGGGTATGATAAACACATCACTAACTATATCCCCATACACGTTGTGCTCCCATTCAAATTTGAACCACAAAAATCTTCTAAAGGAACAAAATAAAACATGTTATTTTTCACCGTACTTAGATTGTAAGATCTGCACTGATGGCTTATTCAATAAGTATGGCAGGCTTGAAGGGCCTTGCGTGTCTTGCCTTTCCCTTTGGGTCATAAATATCTGAATCATCCTCTGCAAACACAGAAACCTCAACACCAAAGTCCTTTTTTGCAATTGATACAAGCTCATTAGAAAGAAACTTTTTTTCATCAAATTCTCTTGTTTCAAGCTTTGTCTTTCTGATCTCGGTGGGCTCTGAGAGAATATCCTTTATGGTCTTTTGGACAAAGTCAGGATTCTTTTTAATCTCAGATGTTTCAGGATCTGCCATTAGCTCCTTCATAATCTCACCCATGTTTGTTTTGCCTTCCATCACCTTTTCCAAAACGGCACGATATGCCCTTGACTTGAAAGAGTCAGCAGTGTATATTGTAATCTTTTTTGGAGTGATCTTTGTGACCTTGAGAATGTTTGAAATGTCATCCATGACTGACTTTAGTAGGTCTTCGGACTGGATGGACTCTGAATCAATTTCATCCAAGGTAACCGATGGCCAGCTAGACTTTGATACTAACTCAGAGTTGCCAAGCCTCTCCCACATCTCTTCTGCAATGTGTGGCGCAAACGGAGACAGCATCTTTACGCGGCTGCTGCATATCTGGTACAGCATCCCCTGATAGTCGTCTCTGCCTTTTGCTTCTGCACGCTTGAGATACCAGTGCAGGTTTCCCTCAAATGCAAACAAAATGTCATGCAAGGCCTCTCGCAATCGCATCTTCTCAATACTGCCAGTGACATTTGCAACAAGCTGCTGCAGCCTGCTCTGTATCCATCTATCTTCTGCATGCATGATGATCTCTTCTTCTTTTAGCTTGTCGCACTCCACCAGAATGGATTCCAGCTTGTGCTTGATTCCAGAGACTGATTCCAAATTAAAGTCAGCATCCTGTAATAGCTCAGCTGATATGATAATTGCAAGCCTGATGGGATCTGCGCCGTAATCCCTTATTGCCTGTCGCAGTGGAATAATGTTTCCCATACTCTTTGACATCTTTTTGCCATCCATGAGTACTGAACCATTGACAACAATTTGCTGCGGCCATTGCTTCTCTGGAAATATTGCAACATGATTCAAAACAAAAAATGTAAGGTGGTTTGGAACAAGGTCGCGGCCAGAGTGCCTAGAGTCCACCGGATAAAAATAGCAAAACTCTTTTCTTATTTTTTCTACCATATCAGATGAAATACCTGAAACCTTGTCTGGTGAGCCATCGCCCAAAAAGACATAGTCAAAAAACTCTTTTGATAGGTTCTCAGGCTTTATCGTCCCGTCCTTTACAAATCTGGCAATTGTATAAAACGCCATGTAAATTACAGAGTCTGAAAGGCTCTCAACAATCCAGTTCTTGTCCCAGGGAAGTTTTGTCCCAAGACCGTGCTGCCTTGCACATGCCCTCTCCCGCAGCCATCCTACGACATAATGAAACTCGTTGACAATCTCTGCTGGCAGGATGCTCATCTCATCTAAACACTTGTTTGCCTTTTCCTTCCAGTCCTTGTCCCCATAATTCAAAAACCACTGGTTTGAGAGAATCTTTACAACACACTCTGTCCCACAACGACATCTTACAGGAGAGTTTGTCAGCTCTAGCAAAATATCAGAATACTTTTTCTCATCTAGCCATTCCTTGATAATGTCTTTTGCATCTGACACCTTCTTTCCTGCAAACCTGTCACAATTACCTTTGAGAATACCACCGTAGAACTCTTTACCATAAATCTCAGTTGTCGCCTCTTCAAGTTTTGGGTCGTCCTGGTTTGTCACACCAAATTTTTCACAGGCCTCTTTTGCTGAAAACTCTCCATACCCTTCCGTGCTGATTATTGAGATGGGAACAATTTGTGATGCCAACTCATGGCCCTTCTTCTTTAGGTCTTCTAGTGCCTGGTAGTCAAAGGGGGCATGAGCTGGAACTGACATAACAAGACCCGTCCCAGTAGATGACTCTACAAAGCTTGCCTCTAGCATTGGAACTGACTCGTTGCGATGGGGGATGACTACATGCTTTCCAACCAGTTCTGAGCCTGGAATCTCACCATCATAAACAATCTCCTTGTCCAGAAATTCCAGCTTGTGTGCACACTCTGCAGACACTATCCATCTCTCACCATCAACTGTAATCTTTTTGTAGATTGTTTGGGGGTTTACCCAAAGGTTTGTCACCCCAAAGATTGTCTCAGGACGCAGAGTTGCAGTCGGAATGATATAATCCCCAAATCTGAACTTGATTAAAATGTACTCAGTAAAGTCCGGCTCTACGTCTCCCAGCGTATCATGCTGCGAGACCGGATTCTGATCACGTGGACACCAACCTACAGGATGGGAGCCCTGTATGATCAAGTTTTTCTCTTTTAGTATGTTGATTTGCCACTCTATGAATTTCTGGTATGCAGGATCAATTGTTGTAAATTCCCTCCGCCAGTCAATAGAGTAGCCCATCTCTATCATTCCAGTCTTTATCTCTTGATGAAAATAGTCTGCAATCTTTATTGGCTCGACAAATGTCTTGATATCCTCTTCTGGTACATGGTAGATATTTAGCAATCCATCAAGTATCTCCTTGTCTCCAGACTCTACCCTTTTTGCCATCCCGAGTATCGGGGTGCCAGTATAATGAAATCCCATTGGAAACAGTACATTGAATCCCTGCATTCTGTAAAACCTTGCATGAACATCAGCCAGAGTGTATGTCCTACCATGTCCTATGTGCTGGGGTGAGTTTGGATATGGATAAGCCACTGTGATGAATTTTTTTTCCAAATCATTTGGATTTGTCTCAAAGTCGCGATTCTCTTGCCACCTTGCTCTCCACTTTGATTCTATCTCGTTCCAGTTTACCATGTCATTATCCTAAAATCATTGATTTTGCCTTGGCTATTGCATGGTCTTTTTTAGATGTGTCTTTTCCTCCGCCTTGGGCAAACCTTGCATCCCCGCCACCAGAGCCGCCCAAAACTGAGGCTATATCACGTACAATGTCCCCTGCGTTTCTGCCTGATTCTGTCCCGCAGTATGCTATGACGCGAACTGTAGGACCTACCTCAAATATGCTACAGTATGCTGCCTTTGAATCCTTTTTGACCAGCTTTTTGCCAAAGTTCATGTGGAAAAACTCATCGTACTGATCACTTGATGTAAAGCATAGCTTGTCTCTGACCTGAATCTCTTCTAGAGCACCAGACTCTCCAGATAAAATCTTCTCCAGCAATATCGGCATCTTTTCTCTTGCCTTTTGTTTTCGTTGCTCTCTCTCTCTTTCTGTTCTCTCTTTTTCTGCATCCATCTCTTTTTGTCTTGCAGACTCGACTTGCTGTTTCTTTACATACTCAAATGCAGTAGGCCCTGATACAAATTCCAGTCGAACTACCCCGTCCTGAATTCTCTTTGTCTTTGTAATTTTTATTAGTTCAATCTCGCCAGTTTTCTTTACATGTGTCCCACCACAGGCTTCAATGTCCTTGTCCTCAATTGAAACGATTCTTACTGCCTTGACAGGGACGACTCCTCCCTGGTAAATCCTAAAGCCGTACTTTTGCTCTGCTGTTCCACGATCAAAGTACTGAATTGTTACAGGATAGTCTTTCTTTACCATATTATTTGCAGCTTCCTCAATCTGTTTTACCTGCTCGTCTGTAAGTGATGAGTGGTGAGTGATATCCAACCTTGCATGATCATCTTCCTTGAATGCAGAGTGCTGCCAAACCCATGAACCCAGGACATTTCGAGATGATGCGTTAAGTATGTGGGTGCTGGTGTGGTTTTTAGTTATGTTTGTTCTTCTGGTCGAATCTACCTTGCATGATACTGTCTCTCCATCTTTTGGCACTCCGCCTTTCAGCTTGTGAACTATAATGTTTGCATGCTTGTCCACATCAATCACACTAAATCCTGCAATGGTTCCATGGTCTGGTTCTTGTCCACCTCCTCTTGCATAAAACGAAGTCCTGTCTAATACCACATAATCCCCAAACACCTTGAGAACCTTGGCATCAAACTCCATCGGGTCATCTCTGTAAAACAGGGTCTCAGTCTCTAATAGCCCTTCGAGTGGAAGTTTTTCTATCTCTTTTTTCTTTTCTGACTGGTGCAAGTCAGAGAGCCTGGAATAAAATGTAGATGGAATCTCGCTTATTGCATCCACCTCTTTGAGATAGTCCGGAGTCACGCCATCTGACTCGTAAAGTGTGATTAGGTCATCAACTGTTGGAGCATTGCCCTTCTCCTTTACTCTGTCTGCTATCTTTTTCATTCTGCTCTTTGATTCCTCGTATCTTTCTGATTCTATCTTTAGTATCTTCTTGACATCCTCTCGCTTTGAGTCAAGTTCAGGATACGTGTCTTTGAGGTATTCAATGTGGGTATCAATCAAGTCATCAATGTCAAGTTTCAAGTTTAGCCTGTTGATGGTTCCGTTAATTCTTCGAAGCATCATTCTAAGATTATATCCGCCCCCAACGTTGCTTGGAAGCGCACCATCTGATATTGCAAAAATCAGAGTTCTAAGGTGGTCTGCAATGAGATACATTCCCTCAAGTGGCATGATCATTTTGTTTACCTGATTCTCTGTTAGTCCTGACTGCTTTACTGCATAACGTCTGACATCATTAAGATCATCAAAGTTCTCAAGTGCCTTTGCAATCTCTGTAAAGTATCTTCTAAGAATTTCAGAATCTGAATCAATCCCAATCTTTTCAAACAGCTTTTGATTTATTGGACCAAAACAGCAGTCATATGCAGTGGGAGTCCCCATTGTAATCCATGCAAATCTTTCCAGTCCTGCCCCCATGTCAATTATCTTCTGGTCAAGTGTTGTGTGTTTTCCCAGCTCTCCTTGAAACTCTGTAAACACTGCATTTCCCAATTCCAAACCCCTCACAAAATACTCTAATGAAGAACCAAATGAGCCACCACCTGCCCACACGTCTTCGACAAATACTACCTCTTCTTTTTTGATTCCAAACTGATCTGTCAGTAATCTAAAGTCCAGATCAACGCATTGATCCTTCCAGTACCCTTCAGAGTTTGGAATGCTATGCTGGCCAATCATACAGAAGCTTGAAAAGTGTCTGCCAGTGACACCCACATTTTCTAAATCCTTAAAACGCAAACATGTCTGTGGAACAACCAACGGATTTGCCGGAAACTCAAAAACAACTTTTGAGCCCATCACTCTTTGAAAGTCAACAATTGATGCAATAGTAAAGTAAAGATCATCACGCCATCTGCAAACCACTGGATATCTTGAAACAGATGAATGTCCATTTTTTACAAAAAATGATTCTACTTCCTTCCAAGCTTGGGTATAGTCGAATCTCTTTGATGTTGGTGGCTCTCCAATGAATGAATAAGTGTCATCTGCATCATCTGGACACAAGTTTCTGCCAGAATCCAAAGTCCAGAAAAACCTACCACACTTTGAGCATGATTTTCTGACAAACCCCTGCTCCTCAAACAGTTTCACCTTGTAGTATCTTTCAGGATCTGAGGAAAATTCCTTTAGAATTTCTTTTTTATCCAACGAAGAGCCTGTTTTTGACCGATATTAAGAATTAACGTTGTGAAAAGTATCAGTATACTTTTCAAACTGTGTTCAGAGATTGTAAGAAACCTAAATCACAAAACACATTTTGAGACAATTTGAAGAATTGTAATGCTGTAGATCAAAACAGTCTCAATGTATATTTCATCTACAAGGATATCTCACAACTGCATTTGTAGAAATTATCTTTACAAAAAATAAAAAGAAAAAAAGTCCTAGTTGCTTCCTATAATGAATACAACGTTGGCACTTGTACTTACATCTTGATCAGAGGAGAATACTGGTGTTGGTGCTCTTGCAGATTCCATCATGTCAAATGCAACTCCCTTGTACATTGGAGTTGGATATGGCATTGCAAATTCATTCAAAGATACCGTCTTTACTCCGATTATCTTGTGATCCAGTGGGGCTAACGCCTTTTCTGCTCTTGTCTTTGCGTTACTGACTGCCTTTTCTAGCAAATCATCTTTTAGTTTCTGGTTTGTTGCAGGGGACAATGAAAAGTAAACACTGTCTACTCTGTTCACTCCTGCATTTACTGCGTTGTCAATAATGGCAGCTGCGCTGTCTAGTTTTCCAGTCTCTACTGTCACGATGTTAGATACTCTGTAGCCTATAAGCTCCTGGGTCCATCTTCCGGTTAACTTGTCTTCATAGGAATCATATACAGGATAGATGTTAAACGAAGAGGTTCCAATCTCTGATTCAGGAATTCCTGCATTCTTGATTGCTGAAATTGCATCATTCATTGCAATAGAGTTTGAATCAAGTGCCTCTTTTGCTGTCTTCTCCTGAGTTTCTACACCAAAACTGATGTTAAGCTGATCTGGCTTTACTGATGCCATTGCCATTCCAGTTACAGAGATTGTCTTTTCTCTTGATGGAAATGGTGTGACCTCTTGAGCATCGGCATTTGGTGCAGCCGAAAGTGCACTCACAGTTACAGAAACTACAAGTACAGCAATCATTGCTGTGATGAGTCTTGTTGAGGTTTTCATCAAATCTATACCAAGTACTATAGAAATAAGGTTTGATTAAATCTCAATTTAACATGGCCGAAGCGTGGCTAAACAAAATAATAAAACTTTCTACTCTTACAAACATCTGACAATTCCATAGGAATTGACCTCCTGTGATCCTATCACAATTTATAGAGATTCATTTTGCTTCATGAACGCGATTGATATTATCGTTGATTTTTTTCCTTTCGTCTGAATCCTTTGCTTCCTTCAGTTTTGCATACAGTACTTCCAGGCCAAATCTTAAAACAATGGATTCTAGAGCCAAGTCTCTTGACCGTATCTTCTTGCAATGCTGCTCAAAACACAGACAAATCATTCGTAGAGGTTTTAAACAAATTCCACAAGATCAATTCATGATTGGTTCTGATTATGGACAAACTCCTCTGGTGGAGTTAAAGTGTGGATGTCTGATCAATGAAGTTTCAGGAGAATTGCACCAGGAATGCCTGCCACATGAGCAGGCAAACTTTATGCAATAATCCCTACCATCTTATTTTTCATTTCTCATGTGCCAATTTCTGAAATGATAATTGACTCTACGCATTAATAATACATTAAATACACTGTCTATTGCATTCTATTCATGTTTGGTAAAAAACCCGTTCTAAAAGAAGGCGTACATGTTTTTTCAATTAAAAAAAATGGCGAATACAATGATTTTATCTTTGGCGTGGTAACGGGAGTTGACGGACGAAAGGTTGGAGTAAATGGCATTATCGTTAATCCAGTTGGTCTGAAAAACAAGATAGCCCAAGGAAAGACCGGTGAGAGATCACGGGAAATTCTTGAACACCCCACCCCTGACAATGTGGTATTGGCTTTAGTGTATCGTGTGGAGCATGAAAATTTTACTGATGTATTGGATCTGGACAAAGACAAATGTGATTTACTTCCCCCCAAAGTTTACTCGATGTTGGATGGATGGATTCGTGAATCTCTACCTGAATTGATCAACAACGTAATTTCCTTGCCTCCCGGATCTGAACGCGATGATGCAAAACGTGTACTAAAACACAGAATGGATACGCTAGTTGATAAACATCTCAAAAGAACTCTCTACTCTGTCTGTCGAAGTCTGAAAATACTAAACTAGTTTTTTGATTCTAGGCGTAATTTCGCCATAGTTTTATATTATGCCCTAAGAAATTCTCGATACAATGGAATATGTTTATGCTGCTTTACTTCTTCACAAGCTACAAAAAGAAGTCAACGAGGCCAACATCAGCTCTGTCGTAAAAGCTTCTGGCGCTGAAGTCAATGACGCACAAGTAAAGGCATTGGTGGCCGCTTTAGCTGATATCAACATTGAAGACGCAATTAAAGCCGCACCTGTAGCAGTTGCAGCAGCACCTGCAGCAGCACCAGCCGCTGAAGAAAAGAAAGAAGAAGCACCAGCCGACGCAGCCAAGTCCGAAGAAGCAGCCATGGAAGGATTATCTTCCTTATTTGGCTAGACAACTTTTCTTTTTCAAACTTAATTTTGATATTTTTAGTATCAATGTTAATAAGCAATAATACCATCTTTGATCTGATTGGTTGATTTTTCTGTTCCAGTTGATGTCTTTGTCTATGTTTTAGACCTGTTTGGAACAATGGCCTTTGCAGTTACTGGTGCATTCAAGGCAATAGAAAACAAATCAGATGTTGTTGGAATTCTGTTGCTTGCAACTCTTACTGGTGTTGCCGGTGGGACTATGAGGGATATCGTCCTTGGACAGTTCCCAAACTCTATTTCCGATCCGGCATATGTTGTCATCACTGTGGTTTCCGGACTTGCAATTTTCTTTCTTTACTCTCATCTCAAAAAACATTGGAATCTGTTCTTAAAGTTTGATGCAATTGGTCTTGGGGTGTTTGCAATTATTGGCGCTACGTTTGCATATCATCTTGTTGGGTTGAACTTTCTTGCAATTGTTCTTGCCGGAATGTTGACTGCAGTTGGTGGTGGAATATTGAGGGATGTTTTTGTGAATCAAGTCCCTATAGTCTTTGTAAAAGAGTTCTATGCATCTGCAAGTTTTGTTGGCATTGCTATTTTTTACCTAGTTTTGTATCTTGGAGGAGAACTATATTTTGCAACAATTTCAGGAATTGTGCTAACTACCGGATTGAGACTGGTGGCAATAAAGTATAACTGGAACCTGCCTAGGGCAAAAGGAACTGCAGACTAGGATGGAGTGTAATCTTTTGCTTGGTCTGACAGTGATTGGGCCTGAGCATGTGCTTTTTGCAATATCTGCTCTTTTGTATCATTAGTCATAAATCCTGACTCAATTGATACTGAACGGGCAGACTGTGCGGCCTTGCCAAGTATCTGCAAAATATTTTCTGGAGTCACATATGCTGCCTCAATAGATAGTGAAACTGCCTCTTGGTGTAACTGGGCAAATTCATTTCTAATGCCCTCTACATCAATAACCATCTCTGGTTCGGAATACTTGATGCCTTCCTCTAATGCTGCATAAAGTGAAATCCCTGCTTCCACAGGCTTGATGTCTAATTTCCCTAGAAGTGTTGCTAATTTCTCATTAATTGCCTCTCCTTTCTTAACAGGAGTGGTGTCTTTTGAAATCCAAATTGTACCTTGATCAATTTTTGTTGGAACTTTTGCCTCCTTGAATTCAGTAAGCATTGGTCCTGGTGCAATTCCCGTGTTTCTTGCAGTTACAACTACGTCAACACTTGCAATATCTCCACCTCTTGCTGCCATCATTATCTTGTTTTTTGCCAACAATACATTGAGTTTGAATGGTGACATGTTTGTAAACATGAACATACATTGCCCAGTTAATTCTCCAACCATGTCTTTGATTCCTGGAATGTCCAAACTATCTAGTGCCTTTTGAGCAACCTTATCTTTGATGCTTACAAACTCTACATCGTTTTTTAGTACTTTTCTAAGTGGAAGAATTTGTGATGATCTAACCTTTTCCATTTTGACAAGAGCTAACACTTTGTATTTTTTTGGGAGCTCTTGCAATTGTTGGTACATCTGGGTTTTTCTTTTTGGGTATTCTGTTCTGTTCTCATGCATGCTTCTTCTTTACCTCTTCAGCTTGCTTGATGACTTTGCCCATTGTAGTTTTTATCATGACTCTCTTGATATTTTTCTCACCGTTTGGTAATTTCTTTTCAACTGCACTTAGAACTGCATGTGCATTAACAGCTAAATCATTATCCTCCATTTCAACATCTCCAATTTTGCATGACAATGATAGCGTTGCCCTTGCTCTGACCTTAATTGATGATCTAAATCTTTGTAAGAATGATTCGATAGGTGCATTAAATGGTACTGGTGTAGGCATTTTTCCTCTTGGGCCTAAAAGTTGACCAAGGGTCTTACCTACAACTGGCATTACTTGTGTGTCTGCCAAAAAGAAATCATATTTGTTAATAAATTTCCTAGACTCTCTCTTGTTTGTTGCAAATCTGTCTAGTTCGTCTGTCCCGATAACTGCATCTGCATTTGCTTGTTTTGCCTTTTGGCCCATGTCTCCTGTGGCCATGACGCAAACGGTTGCAGGCGAATTGGTTTTTGGGAGTTGGACTACTTCATTGAGGGCAAAGCCTTTCTTGACGTCTATATCTTTGAAGACAACAATCATTTCCACAGCTTGTTTGAACTTGCGTGGTTTGGTACTGTTTTTGGCCTCCTTGATTATGTCAACTAGCTGAGCCTCTGTAATCATTACGAACAATTTCGAGAGAGCCTACTTAAAATCGTTTAGAGATCAATTTTCCTGATTTTCATTTAATTCTAAAAAATTACATATTTTAGGGGATATTTTGTAATTTCAAAGCAAAATATAGTCTAAACCTACACTTATTAATTCACAGATTTTATTTTTGATTGTATTGCATCGGTTTGATGACTTGGATATGAAACTGCTTTTTGAATTGACAAAAAACGGTTCTATATCAGTTCCCATTCTTTCTGACAAGCTAGGCATCAATGCATCTGTTCTCTATAGCAGAATAAAGCGACTAATAAAAAAGAAGTTAATCAAAAAATTTACAATTGTCATTGATGATTCCTTGTTAGGCATTGGCGTAAAAGCGTCTGTTGGTATAAACCGGGATCCTAAATTCAAGGATGCAATTCACAAAAAACTAATGGAAACTCCTGAGGTGGTCTCAATATCAGAGGTGACAGGGAGGTTTGATATTATGATAAAGATATATGCTGAAAATCTTGAGGCCTTGCATTCTGTAGTTATTGAAAAGATTGGAAAAATCGAGGGAATCCAGAATTCTGAAACGTTTGTAGAGCTACAGAAAACCGACAAGGATCCTGTCTATCTCACCAAAAATAGTGCTTGATTCTGAATCTTTAGAAAATATCTATTGGAATTTTTCGTCCCACTTGCCTTCATTAATTTCAGCAGTGATTTCCTTTGGTGTTTTCCCTTCGATTTTTACTCCCAAAGCAAGACAAGTTCCTATGATGGTTTTTGCCACTGATTTAAGAGATGATGCATATGATTTTTCTAGTTTGGTATTTGCAACTTTGACAATTGCATCCATTGAAACATCACCTGCCCACTGACTTCCAGATGCACCTGAACCTTTCTGAATTCCTGCCTCTTTCATAATTAATGCTGCAGCAGATGGTATGCCAATCTCAATTTCATATTTTTTTGTATCACTGTTTACTACAACTGTAACTGGAACTTTCATACCCTCAAAATCCTTGGTCTTTTCATTGATTGCACTGATTACTTCCATGATGTTAACTCCAAGTGGACCTAAAGCTGGACCCAATGGAGGACCTGCAGATGCTGCTCCTCCTGTTACAAGTGATGATACTTTTTGTTCTCCCATGTTTTATCATCTCTATATGAAAAATTTAATCCTTCCTAAGTCTCACTTGACAATTTGAGATAGTTTGCGTCTACTGTGACTGGTAGTTGATATGATGCATCCAAAAGAACAACTGTCGCTTCTTCTTTTTCAGGATCAATTCTAGTAATAGTTGCCTTCATTCCCTTAAACGGTCCTCCGGTAATTTCAACAACATTATCTACTGCTAATTGTGATACTGTGGACTTTTTTATCAGATATCCTTCAATGTCCTTGAATTCTAATTCTCCTCGGAGTTGACCACGGATATGTCTAATTCCTTCAACTGCCATGTATGCATCACTTGGATTAACTGCCTCAATGACAACATATCCTTTTAGATTATCTACAAGTAAAACTGATTGAATGTTGATTTGATTGGTATTTGCTTTTGCTTCAAGTAGCCTCATGACTACTTTTTCTTGTCCTCCTGTGGTTCTGATTGCAAAAAGATGTGATTTTAGTTCCTCAGACAATTTTATCTACCAAACGTAATTACGGAAAAGACAAACTGAATTATAAAGCCTATAGTTCCAACACCTGCAATTCCTAAAAGAACTAATCTGAGATGCTGTTGATATTCATCACTATCTGGCTTTTTGGCCATTTTTAATGTATTTGCCATATTCTTCAAAGTCTGTCTTGGATTCATTGCTGAAAATTAATAGGGTGTCCTTATATCTCTTATCTAATGGAACTCCTTGTAGCATTTCGTGATGACCCTGCCGGGTATAACATGGCAAAATTTCTTTCAGAAAAAATGACAAAAGATAACGAACTGTATCGCGGAGAAAATTATGATTTATTGATTATACCAACTCCTGCAATCTCTGCTGATTGGCTGGAAAAAAAATACAATTATGATGGATTTGTATTCCTTTCAAAACATGCAGCAGAATCAGGAGTTTTAGCTCTTACTTGTCATAGCACAGGAAATTTTTCTGAAGCAAAATTTGGTGGAAATAATAGACAGGTAGCTATCCCTCATCCTGATCTTCAAAAGAAATATCTTCAGACCCTATGGAAAAATAAATCTCAATTTTCAGAGTTTCAAATTACTATAGAGGCCACACATCATGGTCCAACTGCCCTTAAAAAACCCGCCATCTTTATAGAAATTGGAACAACAGAAAAACAATGGAATGATGAATATCTATGTAATTCCGTAGCAAAACTAGTCCATAAAGTGATGACAAATATGATCCAGTCAAATCCGGTGGCAATATGTTTTGGCGGGACTCATTATCCTGAAAAATTTACTAGCGAGTTATTGGAAGGAAAATTTGCGCTTGGAACAGTAATGCCAAAACATGCACTTGACAACCTCGATAAGGATCTTTTTGAGCATATATTACAACAAAATAAAATGGCAAAAACCGCACTGTTGGATTGGGGAGGCTTGGGGCCTAACAAACAAAAAGTAATTGACCTTCTAGAAAAAACAGATCTTAAGGTAATCAAGCTTTGAATTTTGATAAAAAAATTTACAAAAAACTATTGGAGGTACCAAAAGGAAAAATTACTACATATGGAGAATTGGCAAAAGCAGTTGGGCTAAAAAATGGTCAAAGGGCAGTTGGAAGAATTATGAACAAAAACCCCTACCCTGTAATTATACCGTGTCATAGAGTTGTAAAGTCTGATGGAAAAATTGGCGGTTATGCATATGGTGTAGAAACCAAATCTAGCATGCTAGAAAAAGAAGGAATAAAAATCAAAGATGGAAAAATTCTGGATTTGGAAAATAGAATCCATAGATTCTAGTTCTTTCTCTTTGCAATAATTTCTTCCATTAGTAATCTAAGGTGGGCCTTGTTTCTTACAGTATTACCACCAACTTTTTTGTATAATGCCCAAAACTCTGGATTTGTCAAATCCTTTCTGTCTTTAGCAATTTTTAGCAATCTTCTAAGTGAGCGAACTTTTGCAACGTAGATTTCCTTCTTTCCTACTCTGGCGCCTTTCCTACCTTGCTTTGAGCCTTGCTTTGTACCTCTCTTGTTTCTTTGAGCCTTTTTAGTATGTGCCCTTCCTTTGGATGTTCCAACTATTGGTTTGATTTTGATTGTATTTGCAGTAATTAGACTTCGTATGTTTTCTCTAGTGATTGCATCTGCAACATCATCTAAATGATCCGAATCAAATTTTACCCTGTGAATACCAACGCCGGTAACTCGTGATACGAGTCTTTTTTTAGCTCTAAGATTTACTACCACTTGCACTCACTCTTGCATTGAAAATTTTAAATTTACTTTCTATCGCTTTTACAATAATCTCTTTTCTCTTTTTAGTACCAACACTATGACCAAATCTTATTCCATCTGTTTTTGGGTTTAATTTTTCTAAATCACTGATTGTATGAATCAGATTATCTGTATATCCTGAAGGATGCAGTCCTCTGGCTTCTTTTGGTCCTCCAAATCCAACCTTAACAAGTCCTGGACGGCCTCTGCTTTTTTGCTTTCTCTGGTGATGATCAATGCCTTTTGGTTTTCTCCAGTTGGTCTGAAGTCTCTTGTAACGCCAGCTTTCTGGCCTGATAAAGTCTGGATTATGTTCCTTGGCCTCTTTTCTTTTAGATAGCTTGTCCTTGTTAATCGGCATCAGAATCACTTTTGAAATTTTAAATAAATACGTTCCTAGACATAAAAATTTCTAAATTATGACTGAGAATCTGATTAGTTCAAAATCTGTGGAGGGTCTACCATTGACTTGAAATGAAATAGAAATCTGATTTGCAAATGTTATTCCAATCCATTATAATCAAAAAATTATGTCAAATTCAAACCGTATTGCTTTGATTGTAAATGACTTTGAAAATCTTTACAGTATATTGTCCCTGAAAAATATTCACTGCTTCGCCGGTTTCACTGTCTACGTTTCTTACTCTGAACTTGTATTCATAAGACCCATCTCCCTTCATATCAACTTGTGCAAAATGAACAGGTTCTTCTCCTTTGAAGAATTGAATGATTACTGGATATCTCTCAACATAATCTGATGCTTTGCCTTTTACTGTACCCCACGGAAGTTTATTGTCTTCAGGAATAATCATTATAGTTACAGTTTTTTGTAGGCTTATTTCCTCATTAATTGGAGTTATCGTAATATTTTCAGATTCCTGTGTTTGAGCAAGAATCTCTGATGGAAATATCATGACTGTAATTGATGCAATAATTGCAAAAAACATGAAACTTAATTTTGAGTCCATCTCTTTTTTTATTCTTAATCATGATTTAAAAAATTTTTTACCAATTTGTATCTTCATCGTGATTCTTGATGTGAATTTATTATGGTAATTCTTCTTCCACGTCTGAACATGCCTTGTGTACCCATTTTTCTTTAGAGTTTTTTACAATCTCCTTTCCTACTTTTATTGTCTCTCCGCATTCCACACATTTTCCGTTAAATTTGGCCTTCATGGTTTGACTTGAATTTTATCTAATTTTAAGTAGCGTTTTTTCATGGGTAATTTACTGATTTAATCTACATGTTAAGATTATGTGGCATCACTAATGTAAGAATCACTTTAGAAGTAATTGTTTTGATTTGAAATGATTTATGGATGTAGTTTTTTGGATTATTTTTTTACGTAGGCTATATGAAAAAAAATTTTGATCGGCTCAAAGAATTTAACCAAGTGAATTATAGAAGAATTGTGAAGGTACTCACACTAGATGATTTTGACCTTAAGGGCAAGACAGTCTTTTTGAGAGTAGACATGAATTGTCCAATTGATTCAGAAACGATGGAGATTTCTGGGACCAAACGAATTGAGGAAGCAATCCTTACAATCAAGGCACTGGATCAAGCTAAACTTGTAATTGCATCACACCAGGGTAGGGTAGGAAACAATGACTATACTGGTATGGACAAACATGCCAAGGTATTAGAAAAGATGCTAAACAAAAAGATCAAGTATGTCGAGGATGTGATTGGACAGGCTGCCCAAAACGAGATAAAAAATTTGAAGGATGGTGAAATTTTACTTTTAGATAATCTCAGACTATGTGCCGAGGAGAATTATGAGTTCTCACCTGAGGATGCCGCAAACACGATAATGGTAAAACGACTTTCGCATCTGTTTGATCTATGTGTGTTGGACTCTTTTCCTAGTGCACACAGATCTCATCCATCAATTGTAGGATTTCCACACGTCTTACCTGCATGTGCTGGAAGAATCGTGGAAAGAGAAGTGAGAAACCTAGATGAGATTATGACAGTTGCAAAGGCACCTCATGTAATAGTTCTTGGAGGTTCAAAGGTTCCTGATAGACTAGAGGCTATCAAGATGCTAATTAAGAATGGAAGGGCAGACCACGTACTCTTGACAGGCCTGATTGGTAATGTGTTTATGCGTGCACAAGCCAGAGTCAAGTATCCTCTTGGAATTAAAAGAGAAGACGAGGTAGTTGCAAAAGCACATGCACTAATAGGTGAATATCCTGATGTCTTTTCTACTCCTGTAGATGTTGCAATTGATAAGGATGGACAAAGAGTAGAAATGGATGTAAGAGATCTACAAACAGGAGACAAGATTTATGATCTAGGTCCAAAGACAGTTGAGCATTATTCCAAAATAATTTCAAGTGCAGGAACTGTTTTTATCAGCGGACCTGCGGGATTTTTCGAAAAGAAAAACTTTAGCTATGGAACAAGAAATTTACTAGACGCAGTTGCAAACTCAATGGCAACTACACTTGTCAGCGGTGGCCACCTGACAACTGCACTAAAAGAACAGGGATTGGAAGAAAAAATAAACCACATCAGTACTGCAGGCGGTGCACTTGTTTTGTACCTGACTGGAGAAAAACTTCCGATGATTAAAGCACTTGAGAGTGCCGCTATCAAATACAGATCTCAATAGACACTAAAACAATTTTGAAATAATCCCCTTTCTATGTGTCTAATTAAAGCGAAAAGTTTGTTATCCTTCAATTCTATGTTTTGCTTAGAATGAAAAAAAAACTAATCATACTCTATCTGTCTTTTATTCTCTTATTTCCATTTATGCAAGCAAATGCGTTACCCGGAAATGCTGAGCTGGTGATAGAAAATATCCAGATTGAGCCTGCCCACCCAAAAATAGGTCAACCAATCACGATAACTGGAGATGTATATAACGCTGGAATAGTTGACACTGCCTCTTTGGCAAGCATAATATCTGTTGCATATTTTGTTGATGGAAATCTAGTCCATATTGATGAAATTGGCAATGTACAACCTGGATTACGAAACAAGATAAAAATTTCATCTGACCCAATTTGGAATGCCGAAACAGGAAATCATGATATAAAAATTATCCTGGATTATCATGATACCTTGAAGGATCAGTATGATTCCCCAATCGATAATGTACTAGAAAAAACTTTTTTTATTGAACCACTAAAATCTACAAAGATTCTGTTAGATGCTTTTCCACAATATTTCATTCAAGGAATTCAAACACCAAAAATTACTGCAACTCTTCTAGATTCTGATACTAATGAACCTTTAGGCAATAAAAAAATTATTCTGGATTTTGCTGACAATGAATTTACTTTAACTACCAACAAAGATGGAAAAGTTTCATTTTCAAACCCCATTCATTCTTTAGGCGTAATTGAAATTGCAGCTTATTTTGAGGGAGATCCTCAATATTCTTCTGTTAATACTTCCTCTATACTTTACTCATTTCCAAAAGATATGACATCATCTATGGTAATGAAAATTTCAGATATGAATAATCAATACAATTTTGAAGATTATACATTTGATATTGTTATTTTTCAAGATTCTTACGATAATCTAATTAAAAAAATAATACCTGATCCAACAAATCTGCTTGATTCAAACACTTTCATGATTCCACTTCCACCAGGACATGATTATTTTGCAGAGATTTACATAAATGGCAGACTTTTTTTTGTAACTGAAAAGGAAGCATTAAGGGAAAACTCTGTTTTAACAAAAGAATTGGAAATTCTAGAGACTGCACAAATTAGATTCAAGGTATATGATGAACAGAATCTACCAGTTGTAGGCGCATTGGTCAAAAACTGGATTTATTCATCTCCAACTACAAATGGCTTTACTGACTGGATCAATGTTCTTCCTACAACCTTTGGAGATGCATATATTGCAGAAGTAATCTTGCCTGATCAGAAAATAATCAAATCAGAACCATTTTTGGTATTTTCTGGAGAGAGAAAAATCATAGATATTATGATTGTTGAAACTAACCATGTAATTCCATCCTGGATTAAGAACAATGCAGGATGGTGGGCAGACGGCTCCATAGATGACTCTTCGTTTGTTCAGGGAATTCAATTCTTGATCAAAGAAGGAATTATGAAAATTCCTCCAACTGTCCAAGGTGGAGAGTCTGGAACAAATGTAATTCCATCCTGGATTAAGAACAATGCAGGATGGTGGGCAGACGGCTCCATAGATGACTCTTCGTTTGTTCAGGGAATTCAATTCTTGATCAAAGAAGGAATTATGAAAATATCATAAAACCGAAATTATTTAGCTAATTCAAAATTTTTCTGATTACTGTATTTCTCTATTTTAATTTTTTACATTAATTTAGAATTTTTACTCTTGGTTTGTCTCTTAATGAAAAATCATTTGATTAAATAATGTGGGAAATCAATCAGAGCCAAAATATTGGAATATTCTTTTTGAAGTATTGTTTCCATATGTGACCTGAATCTCATATGTACCATACCCATATTCTGCAAAACCGTCATACTCTGCAGACATGTTGGCAATCGTGAAAATAGATTCTATGGGAATTACATATCCCTCTGGGGTTGTTAATCTGGATGTTACCAAATCATGACGTGCAAGTTCAATGAATCGCTCAGGATTTTTTACACTTACTCCATAGCGTATTTTATTGGGTAATAAAGAATCATCAATCCATACCTCAAAACCGTCATCTGTTTTTGCAATATCTCCAGTGGTAAACTGATAAGTAGCATGTGTTTTTGGGCCTCCAAGCGGTATGTTTTTGCTTGTAACAATGTAATCTACTTCTAATAGATTACTTTGTGTTGAAAAACTGTAAATGTTGTTTAGAAAGAAAAATGCTGTAAACCAACCATTTGAGCTTACAGGAATGTCTCGCAACACAAATCTTCCATTTACTTTTACATCTACGGTAAATGATGTATCTGATCTTGCCCCTGTTTGTTCATAACCTGTCTTTTCTATATTTTGTATGATTGAAGGATCTGTAAAATCAAACTTTCCATAAACGACTACCTTGTCTCGATAATTATAATGATCCTTGTCAGTCCATATGATTAATGGTGATACAGATTCTACTGTATCAATAGGAAACACAGTTTGGCCAGATGCATCACTTTGAGAATCATCTTTTTTGGCTTTTTGCAGCTCTGGTCCTATGTATCTACAGCAGTAGTCTTCTGCTCTGAGTGTTATTTTCTTTTTGACATCAGGTGGGTTTTCACAAAGATTTTCCAGATAAATATAATCACAAAACCAATAATTATCAGTTATGGCCTCTGTTCTCCATCCTGTACATTCTGGATATGCAGGAAACTGTGTACAAAAATTATAGCTTCCTGTTTTAGCTGCATCCACAGAAACAATACCTGATACAGCAAAATAAAGAACAGCCACTAAAACAGAACTCAATAAAATTTGTGCCTTATTCACTTTTCATCACCTCGGTAAATTATCTGAATGACTCTTTTTTCCTCATTATCTACCAGAAATGGCTCAGACCAGATTACCTCCTCATTTGGAAAGGTTGCCTTTGCCACGTAAGGCTCATTAGCATTAAAGTTTGGCAGCGTTTCAATCCATTGTGTATACCCATCTTTGCCTGAAATGGCAGAATAAACCCAATTATCCACAACAACATCCATTTGTGGCTCCCCAAATTCATTGATTATTCTAAATTGCACTTGAGATGACTCTGAAATAGAAATTTCTTTTTTAATTACAGTGTTGCTTGGAAAGTAATTCTGAAATGCATCCAATAATCTCCCTTCAACGTATACTTCTACAATGTATTCATGCTCTGCAGGTAATGTGGTAAAGAAAAAATCATCATTCATCAAATTTTGGTTGTTGTAATCGACAGAAATCTTTTTGAATATATTATCATAAGAATCCTGGAAAATAACCATTGTTAATGGGGCATCTCTCAAGTTACTTGATGAATATGAAAGAATTTCTAAAGCAAGTGATGATTGATCTTTATCTAGTTTGATAGGAAAAACCATTTGGGAAAAACTCTGAATAAAAGAATTTCCTTCTCCATACACTGAAATTCTAACTGGATTTTCGTTGAATGGCATATCTGTCTCAAATGAAAAATTTCCATTTGAGTCTGTGATTATCTCTTTTACTAAAAACTTCTCTATGTCTACAGTGATTTTTTGACTCTTTAATCTTTCATTAAAAATATTTGTAATCTCTCCCCGTACTATGATTTTCTGCTTTTTTATCTCGTTATCAAAATATTGAGAAATATTGGCATTTACCAATGATGGTTTGTCTGTTCCTATTTGAAACATTTTTTGAACTATGTTATTTTTAGGATTATCTCTCAAATGTGATAAATTGTCGTGATAATTAATAATGACTGTAATGACATACTTTCCTGGAATTGCATCAAATATTGGTCCAGATACAATCTCTATCCCGTTTTCAATTCCTGGTGTGATATTTTCTAATATGTCTATTTCAACAAGTTCTCCGTTAATCAGGTATCCTACAGTAACAACGTTTGAAACTCTCTCAGTTGCTATGATTCCTGCATTATACACAGAACCATGTACACTTATCGGCTCTCCATTTTTTGGATTTTCTGGTTCTATCCAAATATCGTTTAGAATCAAATCTGCTGAATTGATTTGTCCGAATAAATCAATTGATTCAGTCAGGCCATAAGAAGGAGTAAAAATAAATGAGAAAAAGATAACTGCTATCAAAAATGAATTTAACATATCTTTGTACTGCATATCTTTTCTAAATGTTTGAAGTTGAATTTATACTCAATCTATTTCAAAATTGCTATACAAAAAATTGATGGTTTTATTACCCAGTTTACGCCTTTTAATCATATGATTTGGTCATTAACCATAATATTCTAACAACACAAATGAATTGAGAGGATATATCAATAGATTAAAAACATAATAAATTGTCTACAATTTGTTAAATGCAGAAGGATTTAACAAATCAAAGACCATATACATGATAAATAATGAGAGGCAATAGTAGGTACCATGACAAAAAATGATATTGAGATGGATATTGAAAAAAACTTAGCTGAGAGTAAAGATATGCTTCAGATTATGTATCTTCAGGAATACAAACATTCTACCAATGAAATAATAATAATTGAAAATAATATCTCCTTTATCAATACTTTACAAAACTACCTGACTGAACTTGGATTTGAAAATATTTACGTATGCCAAACAGCAACTGAGGGAGAAAAATTATTCAAAAATCTCATCAAGTCTGACAAAATTGTTCCAATAATTATAGATGATAGAATTAGTGAGGATATTAGTCATCTTGTGGAACAATTATTAGCAATCCAACCTGATGTTAAAATTATTGTTGAGACAGCATTTTCCGAAAATGATAAAGAAATTAAGCATCTTTTTGATTTGGGTATATTTTGTACAATTTCAAAACCCTTACGTTTTCAAAATTTAAAAGAAAAAATTGATATTTTGTGGAAAGAAGATAAACCCGTTATAGAAGATAAACCCGTTATAGAAGATAAACCCGTTATAGAAGATAAACCCGTTATAGAAGATAAACCCGTTATAGAAAAGGACATAGAATTAATTGATAAAGTTAAAACCATACTCAAATCCAAAAAAACAATCAGCTTTAAAAGAATAAATGAAAACATTGATGCAAGTCTGACTTCAATTGAAGAATGCCTAAAAAAATTAGAAGATCAAAAAATACTTGCTCCTATAGATAAAATTAAAGAAGTTACATGTCCAAAATGCAACTCTGTAGAAATAGATAATACTGCAATCTGTCCCCACTGCAAGAAAAGTGATTTTGGAAAGTATCCTATAGTAATTCATCATTACAGATGTGACCAAATGTTTTTGTATGAATCAAAATTGGACAAATGTAGAGTTTGCAATACTAATTTAGGTAGGCAGGGAACTGACTATGCCGAGTTTAAGGACTATTATCTATGCACCTCTTGTGAAAATTATTTCGGAGAGTTAGAGTCCAAATATGAATGCCAAAAGTGTGAAACCCAGTTTAACATTCATGATGCAAATATAGAATCAAGTATGAGATACAAAATTCTGTAAAGGCCGTACTATTTTTTTACCAACCAATTTTTTTACCTCGTATGGCTTTTAGGTATCCCTGCAACACAATAAATTTCAGCAAGATTCTATAGCCAAATGCTACAGCTGGAACCAAGTAAATCAGTTTTAGATTGCTCCATTTTCTAGATGAATAAACGGCGTATAGAAATACTATTGCTTCAGCCACCAAATATATCAAAAATATCACTGCAAGGGTGTAAAATATTATATGTGAATTTCCTTCCAATGTCTTAATTATCAAGTATGGGACAAAAATTATTGGGGAAAACCAGAATACAAAAACCAAAATTACATCCATAAGCCACATGTCTGCTTGACCTAGCCTGTCTTTTCTTGCAAATCTTGAACTAAGCAACATGTCTCTGTGTTTGTAAAGAGTTGATATGTGGCCATGAGCCCATCTGCGTCTCTGGACTCTCCATGCTTTCCAGTTATTGGGACAATAAGTTCTTGCAATCGAATCCCGAGCAAATTTTATTTTTCCTTTTCTTTTGCGTATTTTGAGGGCCAAATCAAAGTCCTCTGTCATTGTATCTTTGTCAAACTTTCCAATCGCACTAAAAATATCTCTTCTAAAAATACCAAAGGCTCCAGAAATTATCATAAGCATGTTAAATACTGTGGTAAATGATCTACCAAGCTCTATGGCAAATAGATACTCATATTCCTGGAATCTAGTTAGGATGTTTTCTACTCCTCCGTCCCCACTTAGAATTTTAACATTACCTGAAACTGCAAAGACTTCATCTCCTTTCTTTTTTTCTGATTTGCCATTTCGTTTTTCAAAGTATCGCAATGCATTACTTATTGAATTTGAATCTAAAATAGTATCGCCATCCATACATAAGACAAAATCTCCTGTTGCAAATTCAAACCCATAGTTTAGTGCAGCAGCTTTTGATCCGCTGGCTTCTTCTCTGTGAAGAACTTTAATGAGACCTTTGTCTGCATATTCTTTTGCAATTTTGTAAGTATTGTCTTTGGATGCATCATCTATTACGATTATCTCCTTATTTTTGTAAGTGTTTCTTATTGATGCTTCAATTGCTGCCCGAATCCCTGCTTCCTCGTTGTGAGCTGGAATGAGAATTGTTACTTTTTTATTTGTTGATAGCAGAGGCAAAGGCGCTTCTTTCCTTTTCAATTTTTTAAACGCGTCATATGTTGAAAGAATTCCAATTTTCATTATTATTCTGATGTAATCCATGATTAAAGGAAAGGCAATCAGGGTTAACATCATTACAGGAAAAGCGGTAAATTCCAATTGCAGCCACTCTACAAATAATTGTGGTGTTACTTTGATGGGTCCTGCATCGTGTAAACTCACAACTGCAATTTTTCTCTTTGATGTATTGTCGTATAGCAATACTTTATCGTACACATCAAGATCAATATTACGTACCAAGAATATCTCATCTCCTGAATTTATGTCCAGATTTCCTATCGCTCTAGAATCGTTATCACAATAGTTGATATCCTCCTTGATAAAACAGGCCACTATTTCAGGGCCCTTTGCCATTATGCCTATTTCTGGGTTTTGTAATGATATGTAATCATCTTTCTGATATTCTATGTTAAAATCGCTAAATTTTGCCTTTGCATCATCCCCAATTAGATTAACTTCTAGTTGCCCTATGGCAGAAATTCCTTCGATTTCTCTAAAGAACCCTGCCTTCTTTTCTGTTTTTGGCAGGCTCAAACTCGGGTTTTCTACAAAGCTAAAACTCGAAACAAAATAGTTAATCATCTCTGGAATGTAAAAAATTCCCATAACTTGATTGTCGTGAAGATTTATGATTGAAGATGGTTTTTCTAACAGGTTATCATAAATGACTACAGTATTGTATGATGTTGTATTGATGTTGTTAAGTATGTACTCGTCATTGAACGGATCATCGTCAACTATGCCAAGATAAATCCCACCATAATTAAATTTCTTAGTTGACTGATTTTCCGTAATTTCATATGTTTCACTATACTCATTTGCAGTTACATACAGATGATTATTTTGACCAATCATCATGCTTTTAATTTTCATTGTATCTTTAGTTTGATCAATTTTTAAGGTATTCTCAAAGTGACCATCTGCATTAAAGATGAGGATGTTTTCTGGGGAATATGTAGATACAAACAGCTGGGCGTTTCCTCTTTCATCATTCTTCCACATTATCTTGTCTGGGTTTTTCAGCTTGTTTTTTGATGAAATATCTATAAAGTCAGTCCATTCTTCAGTTTCAATATTGTATTTTAAAATTTCATTTGTGAAAATACTAGTAACATAAAGATGTGTTCCATCTCTATCAAATGTAATGTCCCTAAAGTAACCCTCAACTAATTCGTCACTGGCATTAGATGCTGGTAACACAGCAAATAATTCTAAAAGATTTCCTCTGGTTCCATCATACTTGTAAATGGCATTATTCTTTTCACTCAATACATAGAGCATATTGTCTGGTCCAAATGTCAATCCTGTAGGAGTTACTGCTCCGGTATTACCTGGATTGAAAACTTCAACTGTATCTTCCTGAGGAATAAAATATAACAAGTTGTTGTTGTCAAGATTGGAAATATAAAAAATAGTTTTATCTGAATTTTCGTTTCTCAAAATTAAATCATATGGCCGATTTAGTTTTCCACTTTTTGTTATTGATGTAATTTCCTCAATATCTCCATTCATTGTGTTGTATGAAAATATCTTGTTATTCCCTTCACTAGCAACATAAAGAATCTCGGTTTGTTTGTCAAATAACAAACCTCTTGGTTTATCAAGATAGTTTTCATCAATTAAAACTTTGCCTACCATTCCATTATCGAATTCAGTAAACTCCCAAACCTTGTTTTCTTCTTGACTACTCACATAAAGCGAGTTTTTTCCAAATTCAAGCCCTTCTGGATGTTTTAGACCATCGCCCTCATTTACATACTCTCTCACAAAACTACCTGTTGAGTCATATTTCAGGATTTTATGATTCTCATTACTGCTTACATAGATATTTTTTCCTTCGTCCATCACTATGTCTCTAGGTTGTTTTAAATCGCCTTTACGGGATGGAATGAAATCGCCTAGAAACTCACCTGTCTTTTTGTCATACTCTAGAATTCTGTGATTGTCATTACTACTGACATACAAAGAAGATTCTTCAACTAAAATCCCTTGAGGTGAACTCAGGCCTCCTTTTTTCTCAGTAACTAGAACATCAACAAATTCTCCAGTAATGGTATTGTATCTTATAACTTGATGATTGTTATTACTTGTTACATAAAGATAGTTTTCAGAATCATGTGCAAGATAACGTGGTCCTTGTAATGGTTCCTTGGATGTATTTGTAAAAACATCTCCAAACAGGCCTGTTAATCCATCATGTCTGTCTATTCGATTAAACAGGGTATTACTCACATAAAGTTCTCCGTCTGGACCAACTACTGAATTTTCAACTCCTACAATACCCCGATTAAACGGAACTACCATTAAACGCTCAAAGTATCCTGTTTCTCTGTTATAGCATTTTATGGAATTTACCCTAAGATCATTGACACATACTTCATCGTAAATTTTGTCATCATCTGCATCAAACAACCCAATATCTTTTGGCATGGCCAGGTCTTTGCTTCTATCAGTGATAAATTCCTGAATCGCATCTGTTGAATTTGTGTCATAACGAAGTATGCTATTTGTCGCCTCGCTAACGACATAAAGATTAGATCTATCATCAAGTAGTAAATTTTGAGGTTTTTTCATTAAATTGTCTGCATGAGAGATGATATCTGTTTTATTTTCCTTCACGTAATATTTCAAAACTTGGTTGTTGTTACTACTGCTGATATAGAGTATGCTATTTTCTTCATCATATGTCATTCCAGTAGGCCCACTCAATCCGTTTGTAATTTTTAGACTATCAATGAATTCTCCTGTTACACCATTATACTGAAGTATTTCATCCGTATCAAAATTTGCAACCAATAAATTTTGATTTAAAAATAAAAGAGACTGGGGATTTCTTAGTTCACTGTCGTCTATGAAACGCTCATTTATCAGATTTCCATTAAGTGAATATTGTACAACAGAATTGTTTTTCCCGCTTACGAAAAGATAGCAATTATCCAAACTCGTACTACAATTTGGACCAAAAGTCATTCCTTCTGGACCTGAAAGTTCTCCTTTAGATGAAATAAAGGGTTTTTTATCTACAACATCTCCTGTATTTGCATCAAATCTAAGAATTCTATTATCTGCAGTTGCAACATATACATAGGAAGGTTTGTTCTTGTCTGGTCCGAATATGATTGCTTTGGGAAAATCTAGTCCCCCAACCCCTTTCACTATAAAAGATTCATCAACAACTGCTCCTGACTTTGAATCATAAAGTAAAATGTTTCCATTTTCTGAGTCACTTAAATAAAATCCCCTAGGACCAATTGCTGCATATTTCAGGCTTATCAAATCGCTAATTTGTGAACTGACAAATTTATCTACAAAATCCCCTGTTTTTGCATTATAGCGTAAAATTTCATCAGTCAAAAAACTACTTACATACAAATATTCATTATCAGGATCAAACACAAGATCCTTTGGTCCCTCTAGTCCTCCGTTGTTTTCTGAGCTTACAAAAATATCAAATTTATCATCTACTGAATTATAGCGTAAAATTGTGTTTTCTGTTGCACTACTTACATAGAATTGATCATTGCCATCAATTGCTACTGCTGATGGGTTTGCAAATATTGGATACTGGTTACTTAAATCATATACTTTAACAAATTCAAGTTCAGGTTTATCCTCATGCTGATTTGTTTTTACATTAAATTTGAGAACACTATTGTTATCTGAACTCACTACATACAAGAAATTCCCATTTTTATCAAACTTCATATTTATTGGTCTCTGAAGAAGATCGTTACTGACATTACTTAGATAACGGCCTGTTGCATCATAAAGAAAAATTTCATCAGTCAAAAAACTACTTACATACAGATATTCATTATCAGGATCAAACACAAGATCCTTTGGTCCCTCTAGTCCTCCGTTGTTTTCTGAGCTTACAAAAACCCCAATGAACCTACCCGTATCAACATCATAGCGAAGAATTTCATCCATATTGGTATTGCTTACAAAAACAGATCCATTTGGACCCATTGTCCAATCACTGGATCTTTTGACTTTGCCATCTTTTGTCATATATAATCCGAAACTTTTCCCATCGCTAATAGCTATATCCTCTAAATTTAATCTGGCCAAATCTTCCTCATAGGAAGCCTTGGCAACTCCTTTTGCTTGTACTCCATTAACCCCTGTTAGAATTCCTGTTTTCTCCTCAATTATTTTTGATTCTATTTTTGAACCTTTGATATCCTGTAAACTATTTAGTTCAAAAAATGGATCTATGACAAAGTTTTGTAGATTTGCCTTTGCAAATACATTATTTGAAATCTTATCACACAATATTATGGTGTCAAAATCTAAGTCTTCAGATATAGGATAGTTTTTGTTTCCCTTTTTCGTTTTAACTTTTCCCAAGTATTTGTCTTCTGGACATTTAGAATCTATAAAGTTAGAATCTGTCACGTATATGTGAAGATCTGGTATGCTTTTAGCAGCATCATAATCTATCTCAAAATAATCCAACCTTAAGTAGTCATCCGTTCCAATGGTTAAAGTGCTAACCTTTCCTTTCGCCTTGTGATTATTCAATCCTTCTAAAAAACCAATTTTGTTTACTATTAGCTCGGATTTTACTTCAGGCAGTTTATCTTTCAAGCATTCTAATATTATTTGTTCTTCTTTGTATGTAATATTTTTAATAAATTCATCTAGCTCGTTAATATCTCTGCTTATCCATATTAACTGTCCAATTGTTTTTCCTTTTTGTTCTAGTATATCTTCTGTTTCTTTACAAAACTGTGTCTTATCCCAAGAAGCAGTTTCAATTTGAAATGATAATCGTTCTAAAAAATTAGAGTCTCGAGATTCTTGTGCAAAGACAAAATTAAAACTGGAAAGTCCTAACAAAAATACAAGTAATGTACTTGATACTGATAAAATTAAAAAAACTCTAGTAAAATCTCTTTTCACTAAATTACGTGAAAAAATTATCAATTAAAAGATTGTTAAGTATAAATTCTTTACAAAAATTTATCCAGTTTGTAATAAAACTCATCTTGTAACTTTTTCTTCTTATTTTGAGGTTTTAGAAGTTGTCTGACACATTCATTATTTTAGATGAATTTCCTTATTCTGGCTTGATTTTGTCTAGTTTGAATAGAACCTTCTACTAGTCAGGATCTTCATAGTTCTCCTTCTTCTCACCGCTGGAAGTGGCTCCCTCCATTGGCTTCATCTTGCTTTCAAGAACGTCCATTCTTGCCCTGTATCCTTCGGCATATTCTAACTCTGAT
>Ga0224497_10000453_pt1 | contig 28569 bp, 19 predicted proteins | sample SF_Jul11_sed_USG_4_FD_167970 | JGI IMG/M metagenome (GOLD analysis project Ga0224497, IMG submission 167970) | Sediment microbial communities from San Francisco Bay, California, United States - SF_Jul11_sed_USGS_13 | ecosystem: Environmental > Aquatic > Marine > Sediment | place: USA...
TCTCTTGGATACTGGGTGCGGGAAAAGTCGCTCATGCCGCTGGAGGAAGCGGTGCGCCGCCTGACCAGTCAGCCTGCGGAGATCTTCGGCATCCGCGATCGGGGTCGGCTCAGCGAAGGGGCGTTTGCCGATTTGCTGCTATTCGATCCGGCGCAAGTCAATCGCGGGCCCGCGCGCCGCGCGTTCGATTTACCGGGCGGCGCGCGTCGGTTGACCACGGATGCTGTGGGAGTCCACGGCGTATGGGTGAATGGAAAGCGAATTTTCGATGAGTCTGGAATATGCGCAGAAGGTGCTTTGCCGGGGGTATTGCTGAGGGATTTTGCGGCGTGATGTCAGGATCGTATGTCGTATGGGGAAGAGAGTATGTAGTAGGTGGTATGTAGTATGTGGGGACAAAGCGATGGGAGCATCGTGGCTTCCATACATACTACATACCACATACTGATTCGCAATCATTCATTAATCGCGATAAAGCGCGCGCCTACAGGTATTTCGTTTAAAGTCGCATCACGCATCTCGTATCACGACCTGATGCTGTGCGCGCTGCGCACGAGTGTGGTAACGTCGCGCCGGCCAGGGGAGTGACTCATGGCGGACAAAAATTCCGCAGAAACCGCGGGCTGGAAAAAAACCCCGCTATTCGAAATACACCGGCAATACGGGGCGAAGATGGTGGACTTCGCCGGATATGCCATGCCGGTCAATTACCGGGACGGGATTCTCAAGGAGCATACACACACCCGCGAAGCGGCCGGGCTTTTCGACGTGTCACACATGGGTCAGCTGAAGCTCACCGGGGGAGGCGCGGCGAAGTCTCTGGAGCGGCTGCTGCCGGTGGATGTCATCGGGCTTGGAAAAAATCGCCAGCGCTACGCGCTGTTTACCAATGAGGGGGGCGGCATTCTCGACGATCTCATGGTGACCAACGCTGGCAGTCATCTCTATCTTGTCGTCAACGCAAGCCGCAAGGCCGAGGATCTGGCTTACCTCGAATCGAACCTGGACCGAGACTGCAGCATGGAAGTGCTGGACAATCATGCTTTGCTTGCGCTTCAGGGCCCGGCCGCGGCCGGAGTCATGAAGCGCATCGCGCCGCAGTCCGGGGAGCTCGTTTTCATGCAGGGAGGCAGAATGGACGTGGCCGGCATTGACTGCTTCGTCACCCGTAGCGGGTATACCGGCGAGGACGGGTTCGAGATCTCGCTGCCTGCAGAAGCGGCAATGGATCTCGCCAAGGCGCTTCTGTCCCAGGAGGCTGTGCGACCTGTGGGCCTGGGCGCCCGGGACACCCTGCGCCTCGAAGCGGGTCTGTGTCTCTATGGCCAGGATATCGATGAAACCACTACCCCGGTGGAGGCGGAATTGAAGTGGGCACTTTCCAAGGTTCGACGGCCCGGCGGGGACCGGTCCGGCGGCTACCCCGGCTTTGAGGTCATCTCCAGTCAGCTCAAGGACGGAACCGACAGGCTGCGGGTGGGCATTCTTGCCGAAGGCCGGGCGCCGGTACGCGGCGGGGCAGAACTTGTTGACAAGTCCGGCCGCACGGTTGGCAAGATCACCAGCGGCGGTTACGGTGCGACCGTGGGAGGCCCGGTCGCCATGGCCTATGTTGAATCCTCTTATGGCGCTGAAGACACCCGCCTGAACGCAGCGGTGCGGGACAGGGTCCGGCCGGTTCGAGTGGCAAAGCTGCCGTTCGTCAGGCCGCGATATTATCGCGGGTAAATCTGCGGCTTCCGGCGGCGTTATATCGGGGCTCAGATCCTCTTCGTTTTCGTGGAGATTAAAAATGAGTGATATCAAATTTACCGAAGACCATGAATGGATTCGTATGGAGGATGACGACACGGGTGTATGTGGAATTACCGACTACGCTCAAGATCAGCTCGGCGAGCTGGTGTTCGTTGAGCTTCCCGAAGTCGGAATTGAAGTTTCCCAGGGGAGCGAAGCGGCGGTCATCGAGTCGGTGAAAGCCGCCGGCGAGCTCAAAGCGCCAGTTGGCGGAACCATTATCGAAGTCAACGAAGTTCTTGCCGACGAGCCGGAAATCGTCAACAACGATCCTCAAGGCGACGGATGGTTCATCAAAATCAAGGTGCAAGATGTCTCCGAGTTGGATGAACTGATGGACGAGGGTGCTTATCAAAAATACGTTGACGGGCTGGATTGAGATTCTACGAGCACGGGCCAAAACACTGCCGTGCTTTCGACGATCAAACAGTTTTGAGAGCTTTAGTTAATGGCTGAAAAACGGCAGACGCTGGTCGATCTTGAGATGCGCGAAGACTTCGTGCGCAGGCACATCGGTCCAGGTAAGATCCAAATTGCGCAGATGCTCGAATCCTTAGGGCTAAAGTCCCTCGATGCTCTTACGGAAAAGGCCGTACCGACCGCCATAGCCACGGACCGGCCTCTGAGTCTCAAGGAACCCATGTCTGAGCGCGACACGCTTTCTTACCTTCGCCGAATGAGCGATCGAAACCGTGTGTTCGTATCCATGATTGGCATGGGTTATTACGGCACCGTCACTCCCGGCGTAATTCTCCGCAACGTGCTTGAAAACCCGGGCTGGTACACGGCCTATACGCCCTACCAGGCCGAAGTGAGTCAGGGACGCCTGGAAGTCTTGCTCAACTTTCAGCAAATGGTGATCGACCTCACGGGTCTGGAAATCGCCAACGCTTCGCTACTCGATGAGGCCACCGCTGCGGCTGAAGCCATGGCCATGAGCAAACGTGTCAACAAGAAAAGCAAATCGAACGTTTTTTTCGTTTCGTCCGAATGCCATCCGCAAACTATTGCAGTGGTGCAGACGCGCGCCCGCCCGCTGGGCTTTGAAATCTTGGTAGGTGATCCGGCCACTGATTTGAAAGGTACGGAAGCTTTCGGTGCGCTGCTTCAGTATCCCGGTACCAGCGGAACGGTTCGGGACATTACTGACGCAATCCAGCTTGCCCACAAGCAAAACGCGATTGTCACCGTCGCCACGGATTTGCTCAGCCTGGTCTTGCTGAAGCCCCCCGGCGAGCTCGGGGCGGACATTGCGGTGGGGTCTGCTCAGAGATTCGGCGTGCCCATGGGATACGGCGGTCCCCACGCGGCCTTCTTTGCCACCCGCGAAGAATTCAAGCGCCAGACCCCGGGGCGCATCATCGGTGTCTCCATCGACTCCCACGGTCGCCCCGCGCTGCGCATGGCCTTGCAGACCCGAGAGCAGCATATTCGAAGGGAGAAAGCCACCTCCAACATTTGCACCGCGCAGGTGCTGCTTGCTGTGATCGCCGCCCTTTACGCCGTATACCACGGTGCTGAGGGCCTGAAGCGTATCGCCGGTCGGGTGCACCGGATGACGCAAATCCTGGTGGAAGGATTGCGCCGTCTGGGGTTCGCGGTCATCAATGATGCTTACTTCGACACCGTTACCGTCCGGGTCCCAGGCCTGGCGGCAAAAATTGCCGCGCGGGCAAGAGAGTCCCGGATCAATTTGCGCTTTATCGACGCCGATCACTTAGGGGTCTCCTTTGACGAAACCACGCGCCGCGCGAATCTGGAAGCCCTTTGGCGGGTGTTTTCAACGAAATCGGACGAATTCCTCGATATCGAGGAAATCGATGGCGCGGTAAAGGAATGCATTCCCAAGAGTCAGAAACGCGAGAGCAAGTTTCTGACGCATCCCGTGTTTGAGCTTTATCACGGTGAGACGGAGATGCTGCGTTATCTTCGTTGGCTGCAAACAAAAGATATCGCCCTGGATCGATCGATGATCCCCCTCGGCTCTTGCACCATGAAGCTCAACGCCACTACCGAGATGATTCCGATCACCTGGCGACAATTCAGCGCCATGCACCCCTTTGCGCCACTGGATCAAACCCAGGGCTATCAGCAGCTTTTCGAAGAGCTGGAAGAAATGCTCTGTGAAGTGACCGGATTCGACGCCGTGTCTCTGCAGCCCAACGCCGGCTCACAGGGCGAATACGCCGGGCTGCTCGCTATTCGTAAATACCACGAAAGAAACGGCGAATCGCATCGCGATATCTGCCTCATTCCGTCCTCTGCACACGGCACCAACCCTGCGAGCGCAATCATGGCAGGGCTCGAGGTCGTGGTGGTCGCCTGTGATCACGACGGAAACGTGGACGTGGACGACCTCAAAGAGAAATCCCAAAAGCACAAGGACAAACTGGCGGCACTCATGATCACCTATCCTTCGACCCACGGCGTGTTCGAGGAAGCGATCATAAACATCTGCAAAATCGTTCATGACAACGGCGGCCAGGTATACGTGGACGGCGCCAATCTCAACGCGCTGCTCGGCATTTGCCGGCTGGGAGAAATCGGTGCTGACGTTTCGCACATGAATTTGCACAAGACTTTCTGCATTCCCCACGGGGGAGGGGGTCCGGGCATGGGGCCTATCGGTGTGCGCAAGCATCTCGCGCCGTTCCTCCCCGACCATCCGCTGGTGGGTGGCGTCAACCCCAACGCGGATCCGAATGGCACGATCGGCACGGTATCCGCCGCGCCCTGGGGCTCAGCAAGCATCCTACCTATCAGCTGGGCGTACATTGCCCTGATGGGCGCGAGCGGCTTGAAGACGGCGACCCAGGTGGCGATTCTCAACGCCAACTATATCGCCCACCGGCTCAGCCCCCACTATCCGATCGTGTACACCGGCAAGAACGGCATGGTGGCGCATGAATGCATCATCGATCTTGCGCCCGTGAAAGAGAGTTGCGGAATCACCGTTGACGACGTCGCCAAGCGCCTCGTCGACTACGGCATCCATGCGCCGACCATATCCTGGCCGGTGCACGACTCGATGATGATTGAGCCTACAGAGAGCGAGGCCAAGCGTGAGCTGGATCGCTTTTGCGACGCCATGATCGCGATACGGCGCGAGATCGCCGCCATCGAATCAGGCAAGAGCGGCCCAGAGAACAATCCGCTGAAGAATGCGCCCCACATCCACCGGCTCCTCGTTGCCGACGAGTGGGACAGGCCCTATTCCAAGGCGGATGCTTTCTTTCCACTTTCCGGAGGGCGCGAGGACAAATACTGGCCGCCGGTGGGGCGCATCGACAACGTCTATGGAGACAAGCACCTCGCCTGCACCTGTCCGCCCATGGAAGCCTACAGCGAGGCCGCGGAATAGCCGTACTCGCCGAGCGAACGGATCGGATTAGATAAGCGAACCCTCGAAACACGGGCCGCAGAAGCCCGTCCGCTGGCCCCCGCGACGGCGTCGGGGCCGGAAGCGTTTACCCCAGAGAATCCAGAGGCGTCGGCATGCCCAGGGCGTTGCCCTGAGCGTAATCCACGCCAATATCGCGAAGCACTTCCAGGATTTCCATGTTCTCCACGAACTCGGCGATGGTCTTTTTGCCCATGACGTGACCGATCTCGTTGATGGACTTGACCATCGATATGTCTACCGCGTTGGTGGCGAGATCTTTGATAAAAACCCCGTCAATCTTCAAATAGTCCACCGGCAGTGTCTTGAGATAGGCAAAGGAGGAAAGGCCGCTTCCGAAGTCGTCCAGCGCGAATTTCGACCCGCGGGACTTAATGCCTTCGATAAACGATGTCGCCGCGGTCAAGTTGGCAATAGCCACGGTTTCGGTGACTTCGAAGCAGAGCTTCGAGGCGGGCACCTTGCTTTCGTCCAGCGTCTGCGTGAGGAAAGAAAGAAAATTTCGGTCCGTGATCGAGTATCCGGAGAGGTTGATGGCGCACAGGCTGAGATCGCGAAGGTGGTCCGGGCGGTCGGCTAGCCAGCGCAGGGCGGTGCGTACCACCCAGCGATCCAGTGAAGATGACAGGTTATAGCGATCTGCCGCGGGAAAAAAATCGCCGGGCGAAATGGTCTTGCCATCCTCGATCATCCGCAGCAGCAACTCGTAGTGAAGACCAACGCGCTTATCGGTGCTGATTGGGAAGACAGGCTGATACAGAAGCTGAAAACGGTCTTCGGCGAGCGCCGAGTTGATTCGGGCAACCCACTCCATTTCCGTGTACCGTCGCGACAGCTCCACGTCGTTTTCCCGGGACACGTGAACGCGATTGCGCCCCTGGTCTTTGGCCACGTAGCAGGCTGCGTCCGCCGCGCTCAATACGGCTGCGGTGCTTTCGCTGGAATTGGTTATAGCGGCCATGCCGATGCTCGCGCCGATCCGGAATTCTCTCCCGGCCCAGGCGAATCGAAAATCAGTGATTGTTTGCCGCAGCGCATCGGCGACGCGGTCAGCCTGATCCAGAGCACAGTGTTCCATGAGAACGCCGAACTCGTCGCCCCCGAGTCGAGCCAGGGTATCCCGTCTTCGAACCTTGGCTTTGAGCTGGACGCAGAGCTGGCGAAGCAATTCATCCCCCGCATCGTGGCCGCAGGTGTCGTTGATCACTTTGAACTGATCGAGATCCAGGTAGCACATGACGTGTTCGGAGCCGTCCACCCGCGCCGCCTCCAGAACCCGGTTCATGCGATCCTCGAAGGCGCGCCGGTTCAAAAGACCAGTAAGCGCGTCGTGGGTCGCCTGGTAAGTGAGTTCCTCGGAAAGAACGTGAGCATCAGTGATATCCCGTGTCGTTCCACGGTAGCCGCGGAACCGACCGCTTTCATCGAATACCGGCTTGCCGGTGGACTCCAGGCGCACAACCGATCCGTCCGGGCGCCGGCGGGACAATTCCACCGTAAATGACTCACGCCCCTGGATGGCGACGGCGTGTTCGCTGCCGACGTTCTCCTCCAGGGCTTCGCCAAATGCCTCGCGGCGGGTCCGTCCAAGAACCTCCTCGACCCTGATCCCCCGCACCCGCTGAAAGCTTTCCGAGAGATAAATAAAGCGCCCGTCGGCGTCAGTCTCCCAGAAGTAATCTGCCGCGGTCTCGGCAAAGTCCTTGAATCGGTGCTCGCTTTCTTCCAGGGCGCGACGCGCCTGGGCAAGCTCGGATATCTCCTGATTGAGTCCGCCCAGGCCGATAATCCGGCCAAGGGCATCGAATATGGGAAACTTGACCGACAAGAAGATGCGCTGGCGGTCCGGCCAGTCCTCCACCGCTTCGCGAACGACGGTCTCCCCGCTTTCCAGCACCTCCTTTTCGTGCGCCTCTAGCCGCGCGACGATTTCGGGAGAATAGAGCTCCGCGGCGGTCTTTCCGATCATCTCTTCTTCGGTGATGTTCAAAAGGTCCGTCATGTGCCGGTTGACCAGCAGGTAGCGGCCTTGGGTATCCTTGATGGAAATTTCGGCGCTGGAATTTTCGGAGAAAGATCGGAAGCGTTGTTCACTCTCCTTCAGCGCGCGCGCCTGTTGTTCCTCAGTGGACAGGTCCCGCGCCACGCAGCAAACGATTCTTTTTCCTTTGAAGCTGAATACGGAGCTGGTGAGCTCCGCGGGGAACACGCTGCCATCCTTGCGCCGCTTGAGACGTCGCGGGACATGGCTCGTTTCCCCGTCGACAATTTCCTTGACGGCATCCTGGGTGGCCTCGGGCTCGGCAGAGGTTTGCGTTACGGTGAGGCCGAGGAATTCCTCACGGGTGTAGCCATAGAGTTCAAGCGCAGCGTCGTTGGCGTCCATATAGCGCAGCGTCTCCGCATCGAAAATCGTGATGGCAGCGGTTTCGGCTTCGAATATTTTTCGGTATTTCTCCTCGCTTTCCCTGAACGCCCGGGTTGTCTCCACCAGTTCCGTGATGTCGGTTCCTGTCCCGCGGTAGCCACTGAAGGTTCCGTCCTCGTCGAGAACGGGGCGTCCGTTGATCGATAGCCAGACGTTTTTCCCGTCCGGCATAATGCGGGGGTGGACAAAATCGCGGAACGGACGATGATTTTCCAGGTCGTCCAGGTGCTGTTCCCAGACCTTCGGGTCGACATCGGGGATCCCTGTTTCCAATCGGGTCTTTCCCAGCAGCGCATCTCTCGGCACACCGGTGACTTCGGTAAAGCGCTCCGAGAACCAGGAAAAGCGCAGCTTCTCGTCCATTTCCCAGAAGTAATCGGATGACGCCGCGGCATAGTCGTGAAACCGTTGCTGCGTGGTTTCAAGCTCGATCTCCGCCTTCCTCTGATGGGTGATGTCCAGCCCGCAACAGAGTAGATGTGTTGCGCGCCCGTGTTTGTTTTTTTGCGGTCGACAAGTCCAGAACACGAGCGGTGTTTGGCCGGTTCGTGTGAGCACATAATTTTCCTCGTACTCGACCGGATCGCGCTTTCCGCTCATTACCTCCATGAATCCGGCGCGAATATCTTCCCGGATATCGGCAGGTAGAAATTCGTCGAACCAGTTCTTGCCCACGGCTTCGGCCTCTGTGCAGCGAAGCAGCATGAGGCCCCTGGGATTAATGCCAGTGACACGTCCCTCGCGATCCAGGGTCATCAGCATGACGTTCGCGAGGTTATAGTGACGGTGCGCGTGGTCGCGCGGGGTATCAGTCAGTCGTGACGTAGAAAATGGACGGAACATAAGCACCTGGGCCGCGGGCTTTCTCCCCGGCAGCAACTCGAGCCAGCACTCTGCGTCAACGCCTTGATCCTCCGCGCCCTCGAGCCGCAATTCGGGCCAGTGGCGGATGCCTTCGACCGGCGCGCCCAGCCTCTCCGCTTTGCCCAGCAGGTTTTCCAGGCGGAGGCTTTCCAGCGGTGCGCCCGGACAGAGCGCCGAGCGAGCGCCTTCGCTTGCGTACACGCAAATATTTCCGCAGAAAAGAACCACCGCCGTGGCGGCGCGGGAGAGCATCCGCTCCAGCAGCCAGGCCGAATCCACCCAGGAGGGCAGCCGTCCCGCGGGATCATCGCCCGGCGCAGGGTCGCCAACCCTGGACGCCTCGATAGCGGTGCTGGGGGTGCCCGACATTCGGCTTAAACCACTGGAATTCACCCACCAGATGTCGGCCAGAAGGCCCGGATCTTTAGGATAACAAGGCGATTTCGCCACTCGGGCGAGGAACCAGGATCCTCGAATGGAAGCGCGCGTTAACGGAAACGGCGCGGCGGCGGGTTAAATCAGCTTTCGCACCCCGGAGGCCGCGGCCACCAGCCCCTCGCCGGTATAGGCCTCGTGGTTGCGCTCGATCTGATCAAGCCGATAACGGTAGTTCACCATTATGCCGGCGGATTGCGCCATGCCGCGTTCGGATGTGTCGGCAAGCCAGTTGATGCGCTCAATACTGGCGCCGTTGGAAAGATGGAAATGAGCAACGCGGTCACGCGCGCTCTTTCCTTTGCGCGCGTTGATGAGGTAGTGAGCGCAAAGACCGGTGAGTATCGGCTCGAGGGCCGACGAGACGATTTCGTCCCTGTTCCAGCGCGGCGTTTCGACCAACGTCAGCAATGCCTCGGCGGCGGAGTCCGTCTTGATAAGCGTCCGCAGGATCTTGACGTCGGACTCGGTCAAACGCGCTTCGAGCTCGCCGGGTGCGCTGTTTTTCAACCAGCGCGTGAATCCCGGAATCGGCGACAGGGTGGCGAAATTCTTCACGTTGGGCAGCTCGCGGGCGAGATCGTCCACCACGCGCTTGATCAAAAAACTGCCGAAACTGATCCCGGAAAGCCCCTTCTGGCAATTGGAAATAGAATAAAAAATCGCCGTGTCAACGCGGTCCGGATCTTCGGGAGGCGCAAACTGGTCAAGAAGCTTCTGAACGTTATCGGCGATGCCCGTTACCAGAGCAACTTCGACGAATATCAGGGGCTCTTCCGGCATCCGCGGGTGGAAGAACGCGTAACAGCGGCGATCGGCTTCCAGTCGATTTTTGAGATCCTCCCATGAACGGATCTCATGCACCGCTTCGTATTCAATCAGCTTCTCCAGCAGCGAAGCCGGTGTTCCCCAAGTTATCCGTTTCAAATCCAGGAAGCCGACGTCGAACCAGGATTTGAGCAGTCCGAAAACATCATGGTCCAGCGTCTTGAGATACGGACGTTCTTCAGCCAGAGACATGAGTTCTGCTCGCATGTCCACGAGAAACTTGACGCCCTGGGCAAGACCATTGAACTGGCTAAGAAGCCGGATGCGCGGCGGCACCAGCGCAGAGCGCAAGTCCAATTCCGCACGGCGCTTCGCCTCAGGCGTCTGCGCCGCGGACCGGGCTTGCACGACGCGGTCGACCTCCTTTGGGTCGATGTCATAATCGCGGGCGAGAACGATTAGAAAGCGGCGCCGGCCGGCTTCGTTTAGGGTCAAATAAAGCTCTCCCAGCTCCGCCGCCCGCGCCCGAGCAGAAACCTCTCCGCCGCGGCGCTCGAGGCACGCGTCGATCTGCCGCCTCAGTCGCTTGACGTCGACATCGGAAAGTCCGGGCGCGATACCGTGTTTCAGCCCGCGATTTTTTCCGCCCAGTCGCCAGGCGCGGCGAAAGCGCCTGATGGTGCGATCGAAAAAACTCGGTGACTGATCGTTCATGATTCGTTGTATAAGAACGGGCTTCTCCTGTTACTCCCGGATCGGGCTTTTATTTTCATTTAGTCATTACGAAGGAGATTCCGTTCAGCGATTGGACCAGCGGGGATCGCGCTTGTCCATGAAGGCCTGCATGCCTTCTTTTTGGTCTTCGAGGGCAAACGCAGAGTAAAACAAACGGCGCTCAAAGTGGATACCTTCAGTTAATGTAGTCTCATATGCGCGATTCACACTTTCTTTGACCATCATGGCCGCAGGAAGTGACATGCTGGCGATGGTTCGGGCCGCTTTCTTCGCCTCCTCGAGAAGATTCTCGTTCGCCACCACGCGGCTCACCAGGCCGCAACGCTCAGCCTCCGCTGCGTCCATCATGCGCCCGGTGAGGCAGAGATCCATGGCCTTGGACTTGCCGACGAGTCGCGTGAGTCGCTGCGTTCCGCCAAGTCCCGGCAGCACGCCGAGCTTGATTTCCGGCTGACCAAAACGCGCGTTCTCCGCGGCAATGATGAAGTCGCACATCATGGCAAGCTCGCAGCCACCACCAAGAGCAAATCCCGCCACTGCGGCGATCACCGGTTTACGACACTCGGCGGCCTTCTCCCAAAAAGCGAACTGTTCTTTCATGTACCAGTCCATATAGCTCCTTGGCTGCATCTGCTTGATGTCCGCACCAGCCGCGAAGGCCTTTTCGCTCCCGGTGATGACGATGGCGCCGACACCGTCGTCGGTCTCGTATTCTTCCAGCGCCGCTGCGAGCTCGCGAATGAGCGGGTCATTCAATGCGTTCAATGCTTTGGGACGGTTGAGCATAATCACGCCGACGCCGTCTGCCTTCTCGACCAGAATGTTTTCGTAGTTCACGGTCCAGCTCCCTTAAATTGTTCAGAGGTGATGAAGGGTTCTCATCCCACGGCGCGCGGCGGGATAACCGACGCCATCAGGTGAGGCATCTGCAGGCCATAAGTGTTTAAATTATGGCTGCGGAAGGCGCGTACGCGAAGGATATTTTGCGCTGCACAATGCTGCTATTATGGCCGCGATAAAGAATCAAAACGAGGAGAGAGATTCGATGAGCAGCCGTTTCGACCAGATTTATAAACGCTCCATCGAGGACCCGGATGGCTTCTGGGCCGAAGCAGCGGAAGCCATTCATTGGGACAAGCGATGGGACAAGGTGTTGGACGACAGCAACAAGCCTTTCTATCGCTGGTTCACCGGGGGCAAGCTCAATACCTGTTACAACGCGCTCGACTTCCACGTGGAGAACGGGCGCGCTGATCAACCGGCGCTGATCTACGACAGCCCCATCACCAATACTAAGAAAACTTTCACCTACGAAGAGCTGCGCGACAAGGTAGCGAAATTCGCCGGCGTGCTCGCTGCGCAGGGGGTTGGCAAGGGCGACCGCGTCGTCGTCTACATGCCGATGATTCCCCAGGCGCTGGTCGCTATGCTCTCATGTGCGCGTTTGGGTGCGGTGCACTCGGTGGTCTTTGGTGGTTTTGCCGCCAACGAACTCGCTGTTCGTATTGACGATGCCAAACCCAAGGTCATGGTTTCTGCCTCCTGTGGAATTGAGCCGGGCCGCGTGGTCGAGTACAAACCGCTTCTGGACAAGGCCATCGAGCGCGCCAGGCACAAGCCGGACAAATGCGTCATTGTTCAGCGACCGACAAAAACTTGTACGCTCACCGAAGGCCGGGACCTGGACTGGAAAGAAGCCATGGACTCCGCCAAGCCTCACGAGTGCGTATCCGTGGCGGCGACGGATCCCCTCTATATTCTTTATACATCCGGCACCACGGGTGAGCCGAAGGGGGTGGTTCGTGACAACGGCGGTCACGCGGTCGCTCTCAAGTGGAGCATGAAAAATATCTACGGATCCGAGCCCGGGGAGGTCTACTGGGCGGCCTCCGACGTCGGCTGGGTGGTGGGCCACTCGTACATCGTCTACGCGCCACTTCTCGCCGGAAACACCACCGTGCTGTTCGAAGGAAAACCAGTGGGCACGCCGGACGCCGGAGTTTTCTGGCGGGTAATTTCGGAGCACAGGGTTTCTGTGATGTTCACCGCGCCGACCGCTTTCAGGGCGATCAAGAAGGAAGATCCAAAAGGCGAGCTCATCAAGAACTACGATCTCTCAGGATTTCGGACCTTGTTTCTGGCGGGTGAGCGCACCGATCCCGACACCCTCCAATGGGCAGAGGAAAAGCTCAAGGTGCCGGTGGTCGATCACTGGTGGCAGACGGAGACCGGATGGGCCATCTGCGCCAACTGCATCGGTATCGAAAAATTGCCGATTAAGGCGGGGTCGCCGTCAAAGCCAGCTCCGGGCATGAACGTGCAGGTTTTGGGTGACGACGGAAAACCCGTCAAGCCAGGCCAGATTGGCGCCCTCGTCATCAAGCTGCCTTTGCCCCCGGGAACGTTTCCCACGCTTTGGAACTCCGACGAGCGCTTCAAGGAGGCGTACTTGAACGAGTACCCCGGATATTACAAGACAGCCGACGCTGGATTCATTGACGAGGACGGTTACGTATTCGTCATGGCGCGTACCGACGACATCATCAATGTCGCCGGACATCGACTCTCCACCGGCGGCATGGAGGAGGTTCTCGCGGCCCATCCTGATGTCGCGGAATGTGCCGTCATCGGCGTGGCCGATCAGCTGAAAGGCCAGCTTCCCGTTGGGTTTTTGGTTTTGAATGCCGGCGTCGATCGAAGCTACGAAGATATCGTAAAAGAAGCCGTGCGTAGCGTTCGCGAACAGATTGGGCCGGTGGCCGCGTTCAAGACCGCTGTTGTGGTGAAACGCCTGCCCAAGACCCGATCCGGAAAGATTCTTCGCGGCACAATGCAGAAAATTGCCGATGATGAAGCCTGGAAACTGCCCGCGACCATAGACGATCCCGAGATTCTCGATGAGATTACCGAGGCATTGAAAAGCGTAGGCTATGCCAAACACGCTTGAATATTGTTCGGAACATGCGTCGGAGACCGATGGGCCGGTCGAGGCATTGGCCGCCCGTTGAAACGTGAACGTATCCAGATTCGGATGCGGGAGTGAAGAAGCCGATGGCTGATTTTCCAAAGAAGACCATTGCCGACTGGCTGGAGCTAGCCGGGAGTGAGCTCAGAGATCGCTCATCAGAGGACCTTAACTGGTCAACGCCCGAAGGCATCGAGGTAAAGCCGCTTTACACCGCCAACGATCTGGAAGCGCTCGACCATCTCGACAATTTCCCTGGCTTTCCCCCTTACGTGCGTGGGACTCGCGCCACCATGTACGCAGGCCGGCCCTGGACCCTTCGCCAGTATGCGGGATTTTCAACTGCGGAAGAATCCAATGCCTTTTACCGCAAGAATCTCGAAGGCGGACAGACCGGTCTTTCAGTTGCCTTTGATTTGGCCACCCACCGCGGTTACGACTCGGACCACCCGCGAGTTGTCGGCGACGTCGGAAAGGCGGGGGTGGCCATAGACAGCGTAGAGGATATGAAGATCCTCTTCGATCGGATCCCCCTTGACGTGATGTCGGTGTCAATGACCATGAATGGCGCGGCGCTGCCCGTGCTCGCCATGTACATCGTGGCCGCAGAGGAGCAGGGTGTGCCTCGATCCCAGCTCTCCGGCACGCTGCAGAACGACATCCTCAAAGAATTCATGGTCCGCAATACCTATATTTATCCGCCCGAGCCGTCCATGCGCATCGTCGCCGACATCATCGGCTATACCTCGGAGCACATGCCGCGCTTCAACCCGATCTCGATCTCCGGCTATCACATGCAGGAAGCCGGAGCGACCTGCGTGCAGGAACTCGCGTTCACGCTCGCCGATGGTATCGAGTATGTTCGCGCGGCCCTGTCCGGAGGACTGGACGTGGATCGATTTGCGCCTAGGCTGTCGTTTTTCTTCGGCATCGGCATGAACTTCTTCATGGAAATCGCCAAGCTGCGGGCGGCGCGACTGGTCTGGGCCCGGCTCATGCGCGAGCTGTTTTCCCCCAAGGACGCGCGCTCGCTCATGCTCCGCACCCACTGCCAGACCTCCGGTGTCAGTCTCACTGGACAGGATCCTTACAACAACATCGTCCGCACCGCAATCGAGGCCCTGGCCGGCGTGCTGGGCGGCACCCAGTCATTGCACACCAATGCATTCGACGAGGCGCTGGCTCTGCCGACGGAATTTTCTGCACGAATCGCGCGCAGCACCCAGCTCATCCTGCGCGAGGAAGCGGGGCTCACCAAGATCATCGATCCGCTGGCGGGTTCCTACTACGTTGAGCATCTGACCGCGAGTCTGGCCGCGGCGGCGCGCAAGCTCATTGATGAGGTCGAAGAGATGGGCGGTATGACCAAGGCGGTGATTTCCGGAATGCCTAAACTCCGGATCGAAGAGGCGGCGGCCCGCCGCCAGGCCCGCGTTGATCGAGGCGAGGATGTAATCGTGGGCGTGAATAAATACGTGGCCGACGATCAGGACGAGGTGGATATTCTGAGCATCGACAACACTGCGGTGCGGGAGGCGCAGATAAAGCGCCTGGAGCGGGTGCGGCGGGAACGGGACGAGCCCGCGTGCCGGAAGATTCTGGACGAAATGACTAAAGCGGCAAAATCAGGCGAGGGAAATCTGCTCGATCTCGCCGTCTACGCTGCGCGCAATCGCGCCACCGTAGGAGAAATCTCCGATGCTCTGGAGAAAGTCTGGTCGAGGCACCGTGCCGTGGTGCACTCTGTGGCTGGTGTTTACGGATCCGCTTATGACGGCGACGAAGGATTTGAGAAGATCATGCGAGAAGTGGAGTCGTTTGCCGAAGAGGCCGGGCGGCGTCCGCGCATGCTGGTGGTGAAGCTCGGCCAGGACGGTCATGACCGCGGCGCGAAGATCATTGCCACGGCGTTTGCCGATCTCGGCTTTGACGTTGACATTGGGCCGCTGTTTCAAACGCCCGAAGAGGCGGCGCGCCAGGCGGTGGAAAACGACGTCCACGTCGTTGGTGTCTCTTCCCAGGCAGCCGGGCACCGGACGCTGGTTCCAGCGCTCATCAAGGCCCTCAAATCTGAAGGCGGCGGCGATATCCTGGTCATTTGCGGCGGCGTCATTCCGCCACAGGACTATGACGAGCTGATGAAGGTCGGCGTGGCCGCGATCTATGGGCCAGGTACGAACATTCCCGTGGCGGCCAGCGAAGTGATTAAATTGATTCGGCGGCGGAGAAAGGCGGCGTAGGTAATGGTCTGCAGATTGGAGGGCAATTGCGTATATCGTATGTCGTATATCGTATATCGGAAGGATAAATTCGCCCATCCCGCCACTAGTCACCAATCACTAATCACGAATCACCTGTCAGCGGAACGGTTCGATCTAAGGAATCGCGGGCAAGCCCGCTCCTACAGCGGGTTTAGTTCAATTAAGAGCGACTAAAAAAGGCGTCTTCGCCAAATGAAAGAAATTCTTCAAAAGCTCGAAGAGAAGCGCGAAGCGGCGCGAAAGGGCGGCGGCGAGCGCCGCGTCAAGGCGCAGCACGACAAAGGCAAACTCACCGCGCGGGAAAGGCTCGAGATTCTTCTTGATCCGGACAGCTTTGAGGAATGGGACATGTTCGTGGAGCAACGCTGCACGGATTTCGGCATGGAATCTCAGTCCATTCCCGGTGACGGCGTGGTCACCGGCCACGGCACCATCAACGGGCGCCTGGTGTTCGTGTTCAGCCAGGACTTCACCGTGTTCGGCGGATCCCTGTCCGAAGCCCAGGCGGAGAAGATCTGCAAAATCATGGACCAGGCAATGCGGGTAGGTGCGCCGATCATCGGCATCAATGACTCCGGGGGAGCGCGCATACAGGAAGGCGTAGCTTCCCTGGGCGGCTATGCCGAGGTTTTTCAGCGTAACGTGCTCGCGTCCGGCGTGGTGCCGCAGATATCCATGATCATGGGGCCCTGCGCGGGCGGCGCGGTTTATTCCCCGGCCATGACAGATTTTATTTTCATGGTTAAGGGCAGCGCGTACATGTTCGTCACCGGCCCGGAAGTGGTGAAGACGGTGACCCATGAGAACGTGACCCATGAGGAGCTCGGCGGGGCGGTGACCCATTCGAGCAGGTCGGGTGTTGCAGACGGCGCCTTCGAAAATGATATCGAAGCGCTGCACAGTATTCGTGAACTGGTTGATTTTTTACCCGCGAATAATCGCGAAGCTCCACCTATCAGACCGTGCAAAGACAGTCCTGGTCGGGTGGAAGTTTCGCTGGACAAGCTCGTGCCGGCCAATCCCAACCAGCCCTACGATATGAGGGAGGTTATCCTCAACGTCGCCGACGAGGGCGAGTTCTTCGAGCTTCAGCCCGATTACGCCAAGAACATCGTCACCGGGTTTGCGCGCATGCAAGGCGCCAGCGTGGGGGTAGTGGCGAATCAACCCATGGTGCTCGCCGGTTGCCTGGACATCAGCTCCTCGATCAAGGCAGCGCGTTTCGTGCGCTTTTGTGACTGCTTCAATATTCCCATCCTCACCTTCGTAGACGTTCCCGGTTTTCTTCCCGGGACGGCACAGGAGTACGGCGGTATCATCAAGCACGGAGCCAAGCTGCTCTTCGCTTACGCCGAGGCAACGGTGCCGAAGATTACTGTCATCACGCGCAAGGCTTACGGTGGCGCTTACGACGTCATGAGCTCCAAACACCTGCGCGGCGACGTGAACTATGCCTGGCCGAGCGCGGAGATCGCCGTGATGGGACCCAAGGGCGCGGTGGAGATCATTTTTCGTCAGGACGCCGGCGACGAAAAGAAGATCGCCGAGCGCACAGAAGAGTACCGGCAGAAATTCGCTAATCCGTTCGTCGCCGCGCAGCGCGGTTACATCGATGATGTCATCATGCCTCACAGCACGCGCATGCGCGTCTGCCGCTCACTGGCCATGCTCAAAAATAAAAAGCTCGAAAATCCGTGGAAAAAACATGAGAACATGCCGCTATAGCGACTTCGCTTAGCGCGTTGGTTGCTTCCGCGTTCGCGAGGTTTTTGGGTTTGTTAATTCGTATGTCGTATATCGTATATCGGAAAAGAAAATTTCGGCTGTTCGCTTAGATGGTAGCTTCCTGCCAGATCAATTATGACAACAGTCATTGGGATCCGTTCCCTGATATACGACATACGATATACGATATACGAAAGACTTTGTTTCGCCGTGACCTCAAAATAACCACGAGACTTCACCGAGCCGACTAAATGTTTTCCAAGATCCTCATTGCCAATCGCAGCGAAATTGCATGCCGCGTCATGCGCACGGCAAAGCGCATGGGAATCGCGACGGTAGCGGTGTACTCCGAAGCAGATGCCGACGCCCTGCACGTCGAGCTTGCAGAAGAAGCGGTTTGCATCGGGCCACCGCCGTCTGCCGAGAGCTATCTTTGCGTAGGAAAAATAATCGACGCCTGTAAGCGGACCGGCGCCGAAGCGGTGCACCCGGGCTATGGATTTCTGTCGGAGAACCCGGAGTTTGCCGCGGCGCTAGAGGCGGCGGGTATCGTGTTCATCGGCCCTCCGGAGGATGCGATACGCACCATGGGCGACAAGATCTCGTCGAAGAATTTGGCCGAGTCCGCCGGCGTCAGCACCATTCCCGGCAGCGTCGAAGTGATCAAAGACGCCGACCACGCGGAAAAAATCGCTGGCAAAATCGGCTACCCGGTTATGCTCAAGGCCAGCGCCGGGGGCGGCGGCAAGGGCATGCGCCTGGCCCGGGATGTGGCCTCCTGCCGTGAGGGATTCGACCGGGCCACCAGCGAGGCCAAGTCCAGCTTTGGCGACGGGCGTGTCTTCATTGAAAAGTTCATCGAGGAACCCCGGCACATCGAGATCCAGGTGCTTGCTGATTCGCACGGCCACGTCATTCATCTCGGGGAACGCGAGTGTTCCATTCAAAGGCGCCACCAGAAAATCATCGAGGAGTCGCCCTCGCCCTTCATCGATGAAGCGACGCGGAACGCCATGGGTGAACAGGCAGTCGCCCTGGCCAAAGCGGTGACCTACCGATCCGCGGGTACCGTGGAGTTCGTCGTAGACCCCAAGCGCAATTTCTACTTTTTGGAGATGAACACTCGCCTGCAGGTGGAGCATCCGGTCACCGAGTGGGTCACCGGTCTGGATCTTGTGGAGCAAATGATCCGGATTGCCGCCGGCGAGCGGCTCTCCATCAGTCAGAAGGATGTGCGTATGAAGGGCTCCGCGATGGAGGCGCGCATCTACGCGGAAGATCCAGCGCGGGACTTCAGTCCGTCTCCGGGCCGGATCACGAGTTATCTCCCACCCGATGAGGACGTCTCGGTGCGGGTAGACAGTGGGATTTTTCAAGGGGCAGAAGTAAGCACCTTTTACGACCCGATGATTGCCAAGCTCATCGCGTACGGAGAATCCAGGGCGGCGGCCATCGAGCGGCTTGCACTGGCGCTGGACCGCTTCATCATTCGCGGCGTCGCGAGCAATCTGCCATTTCTCTCCGCCATCGCGCGAAATCGGCGTTTTGCCGAGGGAAGGTTGAGCACGGGATTCATCGACGATGAATTCCCGCAGGGTTTTGATCCGGGCGATGTGCCGGAATCGAGACGGTCGCTCATAGCCGCCGTCGCATCCCTGATCCACGAGGCGTACGCCGAACGGGCAAGCCGGGTTAACGGTCAGATGCCGGGTTTTTCCCGAAAGATCTCCGACTCGTGGGTGGTTCGAATGGGCGACCACGCGGTGGAAGTGAATCTCCGTTTCAGCGACTCGGGAATCGAGGCGAGTTGCGGTAAGGAGGTATTGAACTTGGAGAGCCGCTGGCGCGTTGGCGAGCCGCGCTTCGAGGGCCGGATCAACGGCAATCCGGTCTGCGTACAGGTGGAGAAACACGGGGTGCGCTACCGCCTGATTCATGCCGGAGCGGACGTGAACTGTCTTGTTCTGACGCCGCGGGCGGCGGAGCTTTTCCGCCACGTGCCGGAAAAGCGCGACGCAGACACTTCCCGCTACCTTTTGTCCCCCATGCCGGGACTGCTGGTCCGGCTCGCGGTCTCTCCCGGCGACCGTGTCGCCGGCGGTCAGGAGCTCGCCGTGGTCGAGGCCATGAAAATGGAAAACGTGCTGCGGGCAGATAAAGAACGAACCGTGGCCGCGCTGTTGTCCAAGCCGGGCGACAGCCTGGCGGTGGATCAACCGATTCTGGAGTTCGAGTGAGGCTTGAGATAGCAGGCCGTAGGCCGTAGTGAATTGCAATTCATGATTCTCAATTATTTCCATGTCGAGACCAACAAGTGGGTGGGCCTTGGTCGTATCGCCTCTTTTACTACGGCCTGCCGCCTACGGCCTTCAGCCTGAGCGGATGTCACGTCGCTCGGAAAAGCAAACGGACGCAAACAAAGTTGAAGCGTTAGCAGCCGCCGTTATCTCCGGTGACCGACGCGCGCTGGCGCGCGCGATTACCCTGGTGGAATCCTCCAAGTCCGCGCATCGTCGCGATGCGCAGGCACTGCTTGTCCGGGTCACGTCCAATGCCGGCAATTCCATTCGTATCGGTATCTCCGGTGTCCCCGGGGTAGGCAAGTCCAGCTTCATTGAGGCTTTCGGCGAGCACATTATTAATCAGGGGCACCGTCTCGCGGTGCTTGCAGTAGACCCGTCGTCCGGGCGAACCGGCGGCTCGGTGCTGGGCGATAAAACGCGTATGACCAGGCTCGCCGCCAACCCGGCCGCGTTCATACGACCTTCTCCGGCGGCAGGGACGCTCGGCGGCGTCGCCCGGCGCACGCGGGAGTCCATCGTTCTTTGCGAGGCCTCCGGATACGACGTGGTGTTGGTGGAAACCGTCGGCGTTGGCCAGTCGGAATTCGCCGTCGCCGACATGACGGACATGTTCGTCCTGCTCATGCTGCCCGGCGGGGGCGACGAGCTACAGGGGATTAAGCGAGGCATCATGGAGCTGGCCGATCTTGTGCTGGTGAATAAGGCCGACGGCGAGCTGAAAGCGCCGGCAACCCGGGCGGTGGCAGATTACGCTAACGCGCTCCGCCTGCTGCGGCCCCGCCTTAGCGGATGGTCGGTGCCGGTGGAAACCTGCTCCGCGATCGAGGGGAAAGGCATCGCCGAGGCCTGGCGCCACGTCGAGAACTTTCGACAACGCTTTACCAAGGACGGCAGCATCACCAGAAGGCGGGGGACTCAATCGCGCGCGTGGCTATGGAGCGAAATCCGCGAGTCATTAAGCTCTGCTCTGATGTCGGATGAAACCGTTGCCGCCCGAGTGCGCGAGCAGGAAAGCGGCGTCATCAGCGGACAAGTGGCCGTCCCCGAAGCGGCGGTGGAAATCGTGGATTATTTTCTACAGCGAAATTCGCCACGCCGGACGTTAAAGAAGAGAAAAGCAAAATGAATAGAGAAGCTATCAGATGATTGGGCGATTGAATCACGTTGCCATCGTAGTGCCGGATCTCAACGCTGCGGCCCGCAGATACCGAGACGATCTCGGTGCGAAAGTATCCGATCCAATCGATCTTCCCCCGCACGGCGTCACCACCGTGTTCGTCGAGCTGCCCAACGCCAAGATCGAGCTGCTGCATCCGCTTGGCGAGAATTCGCCTATCGCGGCCTTCTTGCAACGCAACGCCTCAGGCGGCATGCACCATGTCTGTTTCGAGGTGGACGACATCTACGCCGCGCGGGACAGGCTGGTCAAATCGGGTGCCCGCGTGCTCGGCGATGGCGAGCCTAAGACCGGGGCCCACGGAAAACCGGTTCTGTTTCTTCATCCCAAGGATTTCTGCGGCACTCTTATCGAGATCGAGCAGGTTTAAAGCTGCCGCTTCATCCCAGCGCCTGCGTTTTCACCACCGGCTGCGAGAGGATCCACAGGCTGGACATGGTGTAGCCGATCATCAGCACCAGTATGGGTATCTGGCTCATGAGCACGCTGCGTCCATCTTTGAGTAATCGCCGTGCCTGAACGTGGGCGAGTATGACTGCGATCATGTGTCCAAGGACTATGGTCACCAGCGCCGTATACCAAACAAATCTCGCGCTGATGACGCCCACATCCAGGTGAACATGTGCCGTGCCGAACAGATCCCAGCCCCGTCCGAGGGGATCCGACGCCAGCGGGATCAAAAGCTGACCTGCGAGCGCGACGAATGACACGTAGTGCGCCAGGTGATAGGCGATGGAAATGGGGACCAGAGACAGCACGAACCAGCGGGACATTTCGATAGCGCGCACACCGCTTCCCGCGGCGCGGGACATCAAAAGTCCGAACAGGAGATACACCCCCAGAAAAATTCCTATGAAGCCAATGAGACCCATCGTCTTGATGAGACCCAGAAGATTAAACCCAAAAGACTGAAGCTCGAGAAGAAAAGGGCGCAGGACAATACTCGTTGCGACAAAACCAAGCATGTCATTCCACACCGGCGTTTCCAGAAACCCGTCAAAGGTGACGTTGGAGAGCATCAGCAGCACGAACACCATCAGCGAAAATGACACTGGCCGCGTGCTCAGCAGCCCAGTTCCGGGAATGCGCAATACCCAACCGTCGCCACCGTCGGCGGCGCGTTCCGGTTGCCGATGTCCCAACGGCGCAAAACGCCCCAGGACGCCGAAGGCGACGGTGAAAACATCTGCATGCTCGAGCCATTCATTGCGGCCAAACATCACCATTCCGGCGAGGCAGTAAATGCCATAGAAGATCATCCCGAGCGCCAGGGCCGCGGGCCGCTCGGCCCCCTCGGGCACGAGCTCGAGCCAGGCCAGCGTCAGCAGTCCCATCGCCGCCGGCCACGTGCCGAGCCCGGGCGGATAGCGCAGCCCCAAGGAAAGCCCGGGCCTGCCGGTAATGGCGCGCGCCGCCCATTCGACCCAGTCGAACAGCACTGCGTAAGGGTTAATCAGCCTCCAGGGATTTCCGAGGAGGGCGGTCAGGTACGCCATCCCGACCCAGAGCCCTACCCACAGCAGAGTCGGAACGATGTTTTTAAAAGTGTCCTGGGCGCCGTAGAACCCGGCATAACAGAGAAAAAAGAAGCTGAGCACCGAAAGGATCCTGAGTACGGATCCGAGCCGCTGAGCGAGTTTTGCGCATATGCCGCCGCGACTCAGGTTGAGCGCCGCGGGGCGCGCGCTCTCGGGTGGAGTTCGGAGCATCATCGCAAGCAGGAGGAAAGTTAGAAGAATCGTTGCCCCGGCCCCGGCCAGGAAAAGGCCCAGGGGTATGGGCAGGTCGTAGCGCTCGCCAAACGCGTGGGCCAGGGCCGGCGGCGGAGAGATGGCCAGGAGGGCAGCAAAAGCCGTGCCCAAGAAGCACGGAGAGAAACTAAATATCCGCTGCCCCTCGCGCTGGCGTGTTGTTATCATGGCTGTTTCCCGAGGTTGTCGGGACCCTTCCTTTTCCGTGGCCTAGAAACAAAAAACCGTGCGGCAAAACCCGATCTCAAATCGGGGCGCTCGGAAGGAGAACCGAAATGACCTGCGTACTGAACCGTGTTGCGTGCCCAGTTCTTCTGGGCGCGCTGATTCTGCTTTCCATCCCCGCCCGGGGCGAAATTCTGGCAATAATGAACTACGAGAGCAAAACACCGGACTCTCTCAAGGCGCTCAAGCTCAGCGGGCCCCAGGAACGCGAAGAAGGGCTTGCCATTATTGACGTCGATCCGAATTCGGACAGCTTCGGAAAGTGGCTGTGGAAGATGCCGCTGCCCGCCGATCTGGTTGCCCATCATATCTTCTATGACCGAACAATGACCAAGGGTTACCTGACTGCGCTTGGCAAGGGCGAGCTGCGCGTCATCGACTTTACCCGTAACCCGTACCGGATCAAGAAAATCGATGTGCCCCAGTGCAAGGTAGGGGAAGACGTCGTCTTTTCCGAGGACAACAAGACCTGGTATCTCACCTGTATGGGCTCGGCCACCGTTGTGGTGGGCGATGTGGCCACGGACAAGATCAAGGAAAATATCTCCATACCTGGAACCTATCCGCACGGCCTCGCGGTGCACAGCGGCATTGACCGGGTGCTGGTGACGAGCACGATCCAGCCGGATCTTCAGAACCCCGACGAAGTCATCACCGTCATCCAGGCGAGCACCAACAAGGTGCTGGGCCAGCACAAGCTGTCCAACAAGCCGTCGCCTTCCGGGGTGGCGCCGGTGGAGATCCTGTTCGTGCCGGGCAGCAACCCGCCCGTCGCCTACATCACCAACATGTTCGGGAATTCGCTGTGGGCGGCGGCCTGGGATGCGAATAAGCAGGATTTCGACGTGTCCCAGATATTCGACTTCACTACCATCGGCGCGGGCGTGCCGCTGGAGATTTACTTCAACCGTGCGGCGGATCGTATGTACCTGACCACGGCCAACCCCGGCAAGTTCCACATCTTCGACATGACCAACGGGCCAATGAAGCCGACGCTGCTCAAAACTCTCGACGCCGGTGAGGGTGCCCATCACGTGGGCATTACCAAGGACGAAAAATACGCATTCGTGCAGAATGCGCTACTCAATCTGCCGGGAATGAGCGATGGCAGCATCACCGTCGTGGACCTGCAAGCGGAGAAAGTCGTTGCCTCCATGAACACGCTCAAAGATCGCGGCTACAATCCGAACAGCTTCGTCCTTTTGCCCGAGTGGAATCACCTCGCGGGCCATTGAAAGACAAGACATCGGTACCTGATTGAAATTCAGACTGGACCGGGGTTTAATCCCCGGTCTTTTTTTCGCCCGATACGACGACCACCATGAGCAATCCGACCTACCTGCCTCTTGCCGCCGGGCCGCGCCTTCGGCCCTCACCCTACTTCGACGCGACCCGGCGCTACGGCTGCAAGGTTTATTCTGTCTACAACCACATGCTTCTGCCGCTTTACTACGACAGCCCCGAAGCGGATTTCTGGCGGCTGGTGAACGACGTCACCCTTTGGGATGTTGCCGGCGAACGTCAGGTGGAGATCACGGGGCCGGACGCGGCCAGATTTACCCAGCTGCTGACGCCGCGAAATATCGCCAAATGCGCGGTGGGGCAATGCATGTACGTGCTCATCACCGCGCAGGACGGGGGCATCATCAACGATCCGGTGCTGCTGAAGCTGAGTGAAAACCACTTCTGGCTGTCTCTCGCCGACAGCGACGTGCTGCTCTGGGCCAAAGGCCTGGCAGCCTTTGCCGGCATGGACGTGCACATTTGCGAGCCGGACGTATCGCCGCTGCAGGTTCAGGGGCCGAAGTCCGTGGAGGTGATGACGGCGATCTTCGGCGACTGGGTGGAATCACTGCGCTACTTCCGCTTCCGCGAGCTCGAACACGACGGCATGCCTTTCGTAATTTCGAGAACCGGCTGGAGCGGGGAGCGCGGCTACGAGATCTTTCTGCGTGACGGCAGCTTCGGCGACGCCCTCTGGGAGAGGGTCATGGACGCGGGCGGCGATCACGGAATCGCTCCCGCGGGACCGTCCACTATCCGCCGTATCGAGGCGGCAATGCTCTCCTACGGTGCCGATATGACGGTAGAAGAAAATCCCTTCGAGATAGGACTCGGCCGGCTGGTGGATCTGGATCAGCCGGCGGACTACATCGGCAAGGCCGCGCTGCGCGAGATCGCTGCGAAAGGGGTCTCTCGCCGGCTGGTGGGGATGGAAATCGAAGGTGAACCGGTCTCCCCCAACCGGCAATTCTGGCCTTTGCTCGACGGGAAGGGTGAAATTACAGGCCGGATCAGCAGCTGCGTCTGGTCGCCGAGGCTGAAGAGGAACATCGCTCTAGGCATCGTTAACCTGGGTCACGATGCGCTGGGCACCCGGCTCGAAATCGACGCTGCCGGAGAAACGCGCAGCGCCATCATCGTCGAGACGCCGTTCTTCGATCCGAAAAAGCAGATCGCCAAAGGGAGCTGAGTCCTAAGCCGTCCCGTTTCCGCTGGTACCGTAAGCTGGAGACGCTACGGGGTAATGTCTATGCGGGATCGCGAAGCGCCTTCTCGATGCGCGGATACCAGGCGCCCAGAGTCAGCGCGCGCACAAGCAGAAATATAAACAGCGCGGTCCAAAGCCCCTGATTGCCCCAATCGGGAAGCAGCAGCCAGGTCGCGACCAGATACACGATCACGGAGATAATCATTCCGTTTCGCATTTCCGTCGTGCGGGTAGTGCCGATGAATATACCGTCCAGCAGGTAGCTCCATACGCCGATGATGGGAGAGGCAACTGCCCAAGGTAGAAACGCGATGGCGTGTTCACGTACCGCGTCGATTCCGGTCAGAGCATGGATAATCAGCGGTCCTGTCAAGGCATAAACGACGCAGTATCCCAGCGCGACGATCAGCGCGAGAAGGCATGATGCTTTGACCGCCGAGCGAAATGCGGCCAGGTTACGCCGACCGTAGGCGTTACCCGCCAGCGCCTCGGCCGCGTAGGCAAACCCGTCGAGGCCGTAAGCCATGAAATGTAGAAAGTGGATGAGCACGGCGTTGGCGGCGAGGGTGATGTCGCCCATGCGCGCGCTCACTGAAGTGAAATAGAAAAACGCAAAGATCACGCCCAGCGTGCGGATGAAGATGTTCGCGTTTACCCGCATCATCGCGCGCAGGCGGCCCGCGTCGAGCACCCGTGCCGCGGAGAGGCGGCCCACTGCACCGAGACCCTTTAGCTGCCTCGAGGCAACGTAAAGTCCGGCCGCGGCGGCGCTCCACTCGCTTATAAAGGTCGCCGCCGCCACCCCTTTGACGTCGAGCCCGAGCCCGACCACGAAAAAAAAATCAAGCGCCACGTTCATCAAGTTGAGCAACAACTGCAGGGCAAGGGCCGCGCGCGTGTTCTGAGTACCGATGAGCAGGCCAAGGATGGCGTAGTTGGCGAGCGCCGCGGGTGCGCTCCACACGCGGATGCTGTAGTAGGTTTCAGCCAGGCCCTCTACGCGATCGCTTGCCTCAAAGGCCCACAAGGCAAAGATACCGACGGGGGCCTGCAGCAGGATGATTCCTACGCCCAGCATACCCGCCAGTAACAGAGCACGGGCAAAGGCGGAACGCAGCTCTTCCAGATCGTCTGCCCCGAGCGCCTGGGCAACGAATCCGGTGGTGCCCATGCGCAGGAAGCCGAAGCCCCAGTAGAGAAAGTTGAAAATGATGGCGCCAACGGCCACCGCGCCGATGAAAACAGGATCCGGAAGATGCCCCACCACGGCGGTGTCCACCGCTCCCACCAGCGGCACCGTCATATTGGAAAGGATGATGGGCCAGGAAAGTGTCCACACACGCGCGTGCCAGGCCCGCGGTGAGTCGGGCAGCGTCTTGAATGTTTGCCGCAAGTCTGTCGTCCGTTTGTTCTTTTAGTCGTGCGCCGCCGTTATGCCTTACAGACGCAGCGTGAGGCGATGATGAATCCTGGGGTAAAGCACCGCCCGAGCGAAGTAAAAGCGAAAGGCGATGCCGGCGAAGGGCGATCAGCCGTGCTGCTGGGCGAAGTGCTTGTATATACCGATGAGCTCATCGGGGTGGAAGTTGATGATCACGATTTCCTGCCCAGGCATGACCCGGTCCGGATTTCTGCCCATGCGGTTCAGCTTGAAATTGTAGACGTGGGATTCCAGCGTCTTTTCGTGAATCATCTTGCCGAGAAAGGAACTCGACTGGTCGGAAAGCCGCTCGTCCGCGTCCCGCGGAATCTCCACCTGGTAGGTATTGATCTCTTCGCCGCGGCGAATCGCCATGCCGCGGGCGAAGTTTTCAATCAGACCATCGTGGACGATACCCCAGATCCCTTGCTTGTCTGACGGGCGCACCGTGCGCACATAAAACACCGAGTCAGGCGACAGCGCCTGTTGTTCCCTCAACAGATCGGCGATGGTTGCGGCCTCGAGCCGGTAGGGCTTGCGGATAATCGTCAGCGTTTCGCCGGCTTTGACTGCAGGATCTTCCAGCAGCTCTTTTGGCGTCGTAATGACGAAGTATTCCACGTCCTTGACGATGGTGATCTCCGCGTCGGGGTCCTTTCTGTACTGCTCCAGGAGTTCCCGCGCGGTGGATTCGCGGACGTCGCCACCCTCCAGGATCTTGACCTTGCGGTCGAGATCGCCTTCGGCCTCCGCAATGACCTTTTCCGGGGTGGTGATCTCGATCTGCTCGGCTTTTTTTACCACGGTGATGGGGGTGTTGGGGGAAAGGCCGGGATCCGTGGCGAGCTTCTCCCGGGTAATTTCCTCCGTGGCGCCTTCGGGCAGCAGCGAGAGCATCTGGTCCTTGGACATGAAGTGATCGGCCTTCTCCACCGCCACCGGGTCGGGATCGGGCTGGGTCAGCTTGGAAATGTACGTCTCGGCTTCCTTCTGAATATCTCGGGCCGCATCGGCGGCTTCGTCCTGGCTGCCGGTCGGCTCCGCCGCGGACCCGGCCGTTTGCCTTTCCGGCCCCGCGGGCATGAGCCTATGCTCGAAAAGGAAATACAGCCCGGCGAGGACCAGAACGATGATGGTGATCGTGATCAGCGGGGCGCGCATTGCAATCAACCTCCTGGTCTGCGGGGCGCCCGCGGCGCCGCCGCGTCGCGGCTGCGTTCAGCAAATGGTCCGGCGGGCGGCGTCGGGCTGCCGCGAATGGCCCGGAGCAGGCCCTATAATAACGCAGCCACGCCTGCAGTTTTTAGGCCGGTGCCAGGGGGAATCCGAACGATGATCGACACCAGAGAAATCCGCACCAGGATCAAGACCGCCGAGCTTTGCGACGAATTCGAGGATGCACTGCAGATCGCCGAGCCGTTGCTGAAGAATTTCGGCGGCCGGCGGGTCTTCCACGGGCCCATCAGCACGGTGAAGGTATTCGAGGACAACTCCCTGGTGCGCGACGCCCTGGAGTCTCCGGGAAAGGGACGGGTGCTGGTGGTGGACGGGGGCGGCTCGCGCCGCTGCTCTCTGCTCGGGGAAACGATGGCGCGAATCGCCGAGGACAGCGGCTGGGCGGGAATGGTCATCTACGGCTGCATCCGGGACTCGGCGGAAATCGGCAAGATGTCCATCGGTCTTAAAGCCCTCGCCACCAATCCGAGAAGAAGCATCAAACGCGGCGAGGGCCAGTGGGAAATCCCGGTGAGCTTCGCCGGGGTGACCTTCCGCCCCGGTGAGTATCTTTATTCCGACGACGACGGCATCGTTATCGCCGCGGATGCG
>Ga0224497_10000454_pt1 | contig 28510 bp, 27 predicted proteins | sample SF_Jul11_sed_USG_4_FD_167970 | JGI IMG/M metagenome (GOLD analysis project Ga0224497, IMG submission 167970) | Sediment microbial communities from San Francisco Bay, California, United States - SF_Jul11_sed_USGS_13 | ecosystem: Environmental > Aquatic > Marine > Sediment | place: USA...
CCGGGACCAGCATCCGGCCCATCGGGCCGCCTTCTTCCAGACCCCCACGCCTCGCCAAATGGGCAGCGGCCGCGATCTCTACGGCCTCCGCAAAGACGGCTCCGAATTTCCCGTCGAGATTGGCCTGAATCCCGTCACCACAGACGAAGGCACCTTCGTCCTGGCCTCCATCATCGATATCACCGAACGGAAACGCGCCGATGCCAAATTCCGGCTCGTCATCGAAGCGGCTCCCAGCGGCATGCTCATGATCGATCAGCAGGGCACCATCATCTTGGCCAACCAGCTTCTGACCCAGCAGTTCGGCTATGCCCAGGAAGAACTCCTCGGCCAACCCATGGAGGTCCTCATGCCGGTCCGGTTCCGGGACCAGCATCCGGCCCATCGGGCCGCCTTCTTCCAGACCCCCACGCCTCGCCAAATGGGCAGCAGCCGCGATCTCTACGGCCTCCGCAAAGACGGCTCCGAATTTCCCGTCGAGATTGGCCTGAATCCCGTCACCACAGACGAAGGCACCTTCGTCCTGGCCTCCATCATCGATATCACTACAAGGAAGGAATACGAGCAGGCGGAGAGGGAGGTCATTCAGATGCGTGAGGATTTTATTGCGAATGCATCTCATCAACTTCGGACCCCCATTACTTCGCTGAAGGGCTTTTTAGAATTATTAGTAAAGGACCTCGTTCCAGACCCTGCTGTTCGAAATGAGTTCATCGCAAGGGCCTATGAAGACACCAAACGTTTGGGTGTTCTCGTGAATGATCTTCTCGATGGCTTTCGCTGTGATTCTGGTTTTTTTCAAATGACTCTGGAGAATACTGACTTATGTGGCTTGCTTCAAAGTACGCTAGAGGCTGTGAAAGGCCTGGCCGAGTCAAAGAATATTTCGTTGAATCTAGCGTTGCCGCAAAAATCCTTGATAATAAAGATAGACCCCCATTTGATGGAACAAGTCTTGACTAATCTGCTGAGCAACGCGATCAAGTTTTCGGAGCAGGGCCAGCCCATCATCTTAGATGCAAAGTTGGAAGAGGATCATGTCACCGTTAGGGTGGTTGACGAGGGACCTGGAATTTCTACAGAAGATCAAAGAAGGTTGTTTGATAAATTTTTTCAAGGTGATACCGCAGCCAAACGGGCTGGGGTTGGCTCGGGACTTGGGATCTACATTGCGAAGAAAATCGTTGAGGCTCACGGAGGCCAAATCTATGTAGAAAGTGAGATAGGCAAAGGCACAACCTTTTCTTTTACCATTCCTTGGTCAAACCCCAACGATCCTAGTTTGAAAGAATGCATTTCCAATACTGATGCCATCAAGGAGGTGGAGGTCTCATGAATAGAAAAATACTCGTTATCGATGATGAACCAAACGTGGTGTATTGGCTTACCTACGCCCTCCAGGCAGAAGGATATGAAGTTGAAACAACTGAGACCGGAAGGGAAGGATTGAATAAGATTCTGACTGCCCCCCCCGACCTGGTCATTCTGGATGTGATGTTGCCAGACCTAAGCGGCACCGAAGTTTGTGAACAAATCAGGGCCAATCCAGGAACGATTGGCTTGCCCATTATTATGCTCAGCGGTCGAGCCCAAGTTCCTGACAAAATTAAAGGATTACAGGCTGGTGCTGATGAATACATCACGAAACCGGTCGAAACCGATGAAATGCTGGCTCGGGTCGAAACCCTTCTGAATCGCACCCTTCGATTGAGCAAGACCCAGGCAGTGCGACACGGGAAGGTCCTAGGATTTATAGGGATCAAGGGTGGAGTTGGGACCACAACGGTCGCACTGAATGTGGCCCTGGCTTTAGTGGCCAATCAAAAAAAGGTTATTGCGGCAGAGTTGAGATCTTACATAGGCACTTTTGCCAGCCAATTGGGTCTCTCGCCCAATCGCACTTCAACTGATTTACTGAATTTAGAGCCCCAGGAAATTGATGATCACCAACTTAGCAGGCGCCTGATCACTCACTCCAGTGGGTTGCAAGTACTACTAGGTCCCCAAAAAATGGAGATGTGCCAAGAAGTGCAACCCAATCAGGCGGAGGCTATAGTGGCTGCATTATCTGGCATGGCGGACTACACCATTATTGATCTTGCCTGGTATCCATCTATCGGCAACCGGGCCATAATGACCTGTTGTGATTCTTTGGTAATAGTGCTTGAACCTGATCCAACCTGCATTGCCTTAGGTAAACAGACTCTTGAACAAATACAGGAATGGGGAATTGGGACAGAAAAAATATGCGCAACTATTGTTCAGCGAGGGGAAGCCACATCACTGACGTTATCGGATATCGCGTCACAAGTCGGCTGTGAAATCGCAGGAACCATGACTCGCGCTTCCGAACTTTCCCTCCTTGCCTTGAAGCAAGGCTCACCTTTAGTTCTTTCACACCCCGATAGCCTGGCTGCGGGGACTCTCACCGAATTAGCGAATCGACTCGTGGCTGAACAATCAATGGCCTTTGTTCGGTAAGGTCCTTCCATTCCTATACTATTATTCTCAATCAATTTACCCAAGCCGCCAACCTTTTGATCAACTCCTTTTTAAATACCAACCTAAAGGCCAGGGGCTGGCATCATGGCCCTTGAGTGGAAAGAAAGCAAGTTACTAATACGGCATCCTGTTTGTTCCAATAAAAAGCCCCTGCCAGGATCACCGGCAAGGGCTTCAAACTCAGTGAACTTTATTGGTTGCGGGGGAGGGATTTGAACCCTCGACCTTTGGGTTATGAGCCCAACGAGCTACCAGGCTGCTCCACCCCGCGGATCGATAGTAGTAAAGGTGCCCTGGTGAAGTCAATGAAGGGAACGTTGAAAAAAGTCGCCAGCGGCGTTCTCGCCGTTTTGTCTTGCTCACGTACTCGCTGCACGCTCCGCGCGTCAAACAACGGTGAGGCCCTGCGGGACCTAACAAGCTATTCGCGGCCTTGCTAGATCAACGTTTTTGAGCATTCCCTTTATGAATTGGAAATTCTGGCGTGTGGTGGCGAGGGGCACTGTGATATCTTTTGCACCGTATGTTGCTTCCAAGTATTTTTGCCACGGTGCTGGGCTTGGCCCTGATTATGGGTGATTGGTTTCAATTCACTACGCTGAAGCCTTGGGCCTGTCGTTATGGCTGTCTGCTGGCACGCCGCAAAGATTCACTTCCCAAACCCAAGGATTCCTTTCCTCGGTTGTTTAAAACAAAAAGTACGATTCCTCTTCCCCATGGTGTGGCCCGTTGGGTGCCAGATCGACAAGCCATTGTGATTCGGCCTTATTACAAAATGTTTTCCCTGCGGTTTCGAACAGCCTGGCCCTTAAAAGGAACGCTCGACTATCATTTTCATGACGATCAGCTTGAACTCCACTTATCCAAACGCATTCCGTGGTCTTCGGCTATTTTGACATCTATTTGGCTGCTGTTTGTTATTGGAGGGACCTTCGCCTTTGTGACAATGTATGCGATAGATGGGGGGTTTGGGACGGTAGGTGGAATTTTCTGGGCCGTGGGAATGATCGCGTTGGGCTTGTTGGTGTTAGCTGGAGGAGTGATTCTCTTGGCCTTTGCCTATCGGTTGGAAGATTCGCGGTTGATGCAGGTGTATGAGGAATTGACTGCTACGTTACAAAATTCTGCCAAGCATGATTAGGGTAAAGACCAGTGGGGTTTCTGGATTTGTATTGTTTTGGGGAAATTCCCTTTGTCCCGTTACAGTCTTTCCAATTACAGTCTTTTCCATTAACTTTCCATGACTTTCGCTTAGGAGCAGGGCGGGCAGACTATCCCACTTCGGCACTGACGATCTCTCTGCCAGGGTTTCGTCCTGGCAGCCGATTCACTTTTGTTCAGGCAAAAGTAAACAAAACCATTGAGGCCCGGCCTACCCATACCAGATAGGCGGAGGCGGGGAAGAAAGTGCGGACGAACTCGCTCCACTCAGACAACGTCCACTCAGATCTCGGAGCCTCCGCCCCAGGGGCCAGCCCGCAGGCCTCACTCAATTGACCAGGAAAGACGGGAAGGACATCGAGTGAAAACGGCAAACGGAATTTATTTGGAATTACTATAATTTCCCCTGTATTCATGCGCATCATTTTACTCACTGGAATGATTTGCCTGTACAAGAGTTGCCGGGGGTCGGCCCGGCAGCCGAGCTTTTTCCTGATGCATTCCGCAGGGTGCCTCCTTTGTTGTTGAGGGAAAAGTCGTCAACAAGTGTCGCGCTCTTCGAGACGCACCATGCAAATTGACGCCCAGCCTGGCCACATCGGATAGGGCGGACGCGAACCTGCGGAAGGCACACCAACTCGCTGCGCTCGGACAAGGCCCGCGAAATAAAAAGAGCGTCCGACCTTTGGGCCGTATGGCAGGCGTCAGACAGTGGAGAAAGGGAGAAGTATGAGAGTTTTGAAGTTGGAAGATGTTTCAATCCCTTCTTACTTTTCTTTTTCGATGAGGTCTTTTTTGAGTTTGGAGAAGTTCTCGACTCGGAAGGATGGTAAGACGTATGCCCAGCCGTTCACTCGTTGATTCAATGACTCGACTTCCTTTTGAACCTCCTCGGGTTTCTTGAGAAGCGTTTCTGTCTTTGACGGTTCTACTTTCGTCTCTTTGCCCCCCTTCTCCTCTTCTGTTCCTTCGACTTTCTGACCGTCATCTGGCTTGGGTTCAGATTCTGATGTTTGGATAAGATTGGCATCAAATTCCGCAGAGAATTTGGCTAAAATTTTCTCGTCTTGTTTGGTCGTGTGAACATGCAGCCGCAAGCCATCAAAGGTTTCCAACACGGCTGATACTTCTGTTTTTGAAGAAAAATCTATCTCAGCCAGGGGTTTGACATCTTCCAATGACAACTGGGCTAAGGTTCCTACCACATTATTGACATTAAATTGAGAAGAGATCTTAAATCCCGCAGGAATCGAATCCAATTGAAAATCCAAATCTTCCGGTTTAGCTTTAGACAGATGAAGGGTTTCTCCCTTTGGATGCGTGACCGTTACCTGACGAATACGTTTGGACGTGAGTGCCGTGATTTCCTTATCCAACCATTCCCCCGGCACGGTCTCTAGTGGCAAGTTCCCTATCACCAACCATGTATGAGGGTCCCCAGGTTTTCGCACATAGATCTCGCTCATCCGGGTATTGCCTTTCGCTGGCTTCTGGTTGCCTACGACAAGTTTGGCCTGTTCAGGATTACTGGCAGTTTTCACTGTCAGGGTCTTGGATAACGAGCCTTCCTGATTAGAGTCCCGCAGGCCGAGCCGTTCATACAATTCCGGATTCTTCGTTTTGGGTTCATGAATCCTGAGGTCCGCCAATCCCACAAGAGCTTGTTTGACCTTTTCTACATCAGCGCGATAATTCCCTTTTTCTTTCACACCCCAACGACCTTCTCCGCGAACCAATGTGACCGTCTGCTCCTTGGTCTCAATGACAAATTCATTCACGTCATTCACCACATTCATGAAGTCTGGGAACAGCAACTGTCCGCTATGGGGAATATGGGAAGAGGGCTCACGATTAACGACCACAGCTAACATGATTCCCAGGATGGTGATACCGGCTAACAAGCCTATTGTTTTCGATTTCATATCGTTCCTTTGAATGTCTGCTTAGTAATCAGATGGTCTCTCAACACCAATAAGGAAAAAATCAGGCTATGAGGATTTTTTCCGGAGGCGCGAAGAACTCATCCAAACTCCAACTATGCCAATGAGAATCGGGACAAGACCAATGTTGATGAACTTCACCCAGCTTTCAACACTTTCAATGTTTTTTCCCAGTTCATGTTGCACACTGCGTAACTCCTTCCGCACTTGAACCAAGTCCTGTCGGAAGGTCGCCATGGCTTTTTGCTGCTCGGCACTCATGATCATGGCATTGCCTTCGGGCTTTTGACTTTGTAATTCCTGTAATTGGCGTTCGGTGGCTTTCAGACGCTCTTGCAGAGCTTGCTCTTTTTGACGGAATTGTTGTTCCGCATCTTGTTGTAGGGCACGCAATAACGTAAATGGCCGGGAATAGCCTGCTCGACTCCTAACACTAATGAGGTCATTACTCCCGGTCAGGTTATCTAAGGCATTCGTTATGAATGTCCCGTTTCCCGAGGTGGGAATGCCAATCCGTTGACCAAAAAAGTTTTGTACTTGTGCCCAAAATTTATCCTGCAAAATATCGGTATCTGCTACAACAATGACATTGATGGGGTCTTTCGATTCGGCAACATGTGGCTTGGACGGTTGATCATCAGAATCGATGGGGGGTGCCGAGTCGGCATCTCCCTCTTTCGCAGGCTCTTCGGGCTTGCCATCAGGAAAGGCCGTTTTGACCTTTCCTGTTACCCGTGCCGCCACGATCATTTTTTCGCCCTCTGGTTTGTAGCTGCTCAGAATTCCTGCAAGATCCGGCATGAACGACAAACGCGAGGCATCGATTTTCATCGCCGCTTCATCGGATTGAATTAATGGGGTCAGCTCCGTCCCTACGTCACCTTTTTTTTGGAGAATTCCGGCAGAGGCCATGGTGATAGCAGGAACTTGGGCGGTGACAATATCATCTGCGCTAAAATGCTCTGATCGAAAATCCACCCACACCGGATAATCCACCACTTGCATCCGCGCCTGTTGTTGAATTTGCACCTTTTTGGCCAAGGGCAAATCCCCCAGCACTTTTCCTTTCACCATTTCTAACCCCCAGGCTTCGAACAATTTGGGGAGATCGGAATTCCGTGGACCTCCGCCACCCATAGGATTCATCGGGTTGCCTCCTCCACTGTCGGCCTCCGCCAGAGGATCCACAAAAATCATGGCATGTCCCCCATGAAGAACAAACTGATCAATGGCGTAAAGGGTCGGATCTCCTAATGTTTTAGGATGCACCACCATTAAGACGCTCACGTCCTCTGGTATGGTACTCACGGTCGGTTCAAGCTTTTGTATTTCAAACATCTGTTCAATATGGGTCACAATGAGCCAGGGCTGACTCCCCCCCCGTTGTTGCATAAACGGCCTAGCTCCAGCGCCATCAATCGGAAGGGAGCTGATCAATCCCAAAACTTTTTTCTTAGGATTCGCCAAGGAATGAATCATCTTGGTGAGATCATATTCTAAAAATTCTTCCCGTTCAGGCTGGAAGAAGGGGATGACTTCTAGCTCATCCGTTGAACTGGTACCTGCCAGACCAAAATAAAACTGGGTGCTCCCATTGTCTAACGGCACCCCCTGCAACCCATACGCCACCGCACGATCTTCTTCTTCAGAAAAGGGTTCCGGGTCCATCACCTGCAACACGAGTTGGCTGCCGGCCACCTGTGCATATTCTTCCAACATTTCCTGGACCCGCGTGGCATACCCCTTGATCCCGGGTAGTCCAGTCGCCAGTTTTTTCGACAGGTAAAACCTTAAGGTAATGGGCTCGGCTAAATTGTTTAGCACGTTTTTTGTGCCATCTGACAGGGTATACAATTTATGGTCCGTCAAATCGAACCGAGCAGACCGTAGGGCGGCGTTACTGATCATATTGAATGCCCCGAACAAGACCGCTGCCAGAGCAATACCAGTTCCAGTCAATAATCGTTTATTCATAGATCCCTCTTGAATTAATCCATTTGGTTATGCACCTCATAATACCTCTTCCTTACTCCGCCTTTTTCATATCGATGACGGTAGCCGTGGCAAACAACCAAAAAGCAATAAGTGAAAGGAAATACAAAATATCTCGCAAGTCCAATACCCCTTTGCTGATCGATTGAAAATGCGTCAAAAAGCTAAACGAGCTAATGGCACTCAGGAGAAATTGCGGAGCCCATCCGCTAAAGAGTTCTAAGACCAACGGAAAACCGCTTAAGATAAATCCCAAACAAATCACGACGCTGACGACAAATGCGATGACCTGATTTTTGGTCAGCGCCGAAATACAAGAACCAATCGCTAAAAACCCACCCGCCATCAGCAAACTGCCAATATAGCTGGCGAGAATCACACCATTATCAGGCTCCCCTAATAAATTCACCGTTATCCACATGGGGAAGGTCAATGCGAGTGCCACGCCCGTGAAACACCAGGCGGCCAAAAATTTTCCAGCAACGGCCTCCCACATTGTCACCGGCAACGTGAGCAACAGTTCGATGGTGCCCGAACGGCGTTCTTCCGCCCACAATCGCATTGCCAGCGCGGGAATGAGCACTAAATAGAGCCATGGATGAAAATCAAAAAACGGCACAAGGTCTGCTTGCCCCCGAACAAAAAAGTTGCCCAGGTAGAACGTAAAGGCTCCACTGAGCATAAGAAAGATGACGATAAAAACGGCGGCAATAGGCGTCGCGAAATATCCCGCCAGCTCCCGTTTGAATATGACTCGTATCCGTTCCACAAAGCCTCCTTGCTGACATATTCCAATCTGATTGTATATTACGAAAGAGCTTGCTTAGATGTTGTTAACAGACGAAAGACATCATCCAACTGTCCCCGGTCCTGATAGAGTTCCTGAACCTTCCAGCCCTGCTCACGGGCATATTGTCCAATGTCAGGAAGAATCCATTGACCATCATCCGGATAAATTCTCAACCGCACAAGCTCCCCATCCTTGCCCTTGTCTTCCACCTTTTTTACCCCCTTCACCGTCATGAAACGTTCGTGAGCCACCGCTGGCTCCACTCCACTCACCGTAATCAGGACGGTATTATGCGTAGGGGCCTGTCCTTCTAATTCAGCCGGTGTGCCATCAGAGACGACTTTTCCTTTTGCAATGATCATGGCCCGAGAACAGACGGCATGAACTTCTTCCAAAATGTGCGTGGACAAAATAATGGCCTTTTCTTCCGACATCGCACGAATGAGTGTGCGGACTTCGTGCTTTTGGTTAGGATCTAACCCATCAGTCGGTTCGTCCAACACCAACACCTCCGGATCATGCAAGATGGCTTGTGCCAGACCGACGCGTCGCTTAAACCCCTTGGAAAGGGTTTCAATCGGTTGATCCAATACCGATTGTAGGTTCACTTTTTCCACGGTCTCCGACACCGTGCGCTTGAGGGCATCTCCACTAAGGCCGCGCATTTGACCGATAAACGTCAAAAAGGAAGCCGGAGTCATATCTTGATAGGCCGGCGCTCCTTCTGGGAGATAGCCAATCCGTGTTTTTGCGGCAAGGGCATCGTCTTGGACATCATGACCACAGATCCGAACCGTTCCACTTGTCGGGGTGAGAAACCCGGTGATCATTTTCATCGTCGTGGATTTCCCCGCACCATTCGGACCTAGAAACCCAAGCACTTCACCCTTCTCGACCGTGAACGTCACCCCATCAACGGCGACGATCGGCCCAAAGGTTTTTCGCAAATTGTTGATTTCCACCATGGTTGTCATATCTACCCCTTAACTTAATACTGCTGTTGAAACGATAAAACTCATGATTTGTTCATCTAAACTCGTATGTCCGAAATCATTTGTTTGACAGTTTTAATCAATGCTGGAATATCATTTTGACAAATGGCAAACAGTTGATCCGCATTGACCTGGAAGTATCCATGGGCCAACACATCCCGTACTCCCATGACACCACGCCATTTGATATCTGGGTATTTGCTCAACAATTTTCCTTCCGTCTTGCTATCTATGTTCTTAATCTCTTCTCCCGCTGCAATAAGAATCATACAAATTGCATCCATGCGGTCGATTCCTGTATCGCTAGAGGTAAAATCTTCAGGGCTATCAATATCGGCAAACCGTCGCGGTATACGTTCCAAAGCTTCAAGGAGCGTTTGTAGTTTTTCTACAAGCAACTCTGGGTCATACATAGACCGCTTCCCTCTCGATCCGTGCCTTCAATCGTGGATTGGTCAGACCCCGTAGTTGAAGCACATCCACATGCCGTCCTATTGATTTTTCCAAGTCTTGTTTCAACATAACAGTCATGAATAAATTTGGGGCATCTGTATCGAAGACAATGTCAACGTCGCTTTCAGAAGTAGCTGTGTTACGGGCATATGAGCCAAAATACCCTAAAGCCCGTAACTGATAGTGCTTTCCATACTGCTCTTTGAACTTCTCTAGTACCTTGCGCAGCTTCTGGGGAGAAAGATCGGTATCCATCATATTCCCCCTAGTAACAATAGCCCAAAGGACATTCCTAAATTGTTGATTTCCACCATGGTTGTCATGAGTACCCTCTTTTTCTGATGACTCTTTTATTCAATGCAGATATAACTCTGGCAATGATTCATTTTTACTTTTTAATTTTGGGGGTTTCGCGGTCATGGCCGGCTGGATGGTTTTCCAGAAACGTTGGCCATCCCAAGCAGATTGTTCTTTTGTAGTATACAGAGTTCGATCCAAGTTCCAAACGGCCTCCTTTATATGTGGATCAGGCTCACCCAACATTCGGGCGGCTGTCCCCAAACTCAAACACGGTTTCCCCTTTTGCTTGATTGATGCCCACTTCAATAAGGCCTCTCGAGTTTTGGGAGCTGATTGTTCAAGACACGCCGCCTTCACCGCCTGGATCGCTTTTCGCTCGGATTCCAAAGTCTGCTGGACTTCAGCGCCATTTCCTTCGTAATGCACTCCTCGTCGACGCCGATCCCACCACCAGCCAACGAGCGTCAGGATCCATACTCCAAGTAATCCTCCCGTAATCCATGCCCATGAGTTTGATCCGGGAGCTATGGAGGATTGACCCGATGCTTCAACGGAAACCTCAATAGGAACATCTTCAACCGATTGGGAGGCATCAACCATTGAACTCGTTTGTGACTGTGGAATCCTGGATGATTGCTTCGGGAGGTCTCCGAGCACAGTCAATGTTCTGGATGGTAATTCGGCGGTTTCCCAATGTCCCGAATCAATATTCCACCAAGAAATGCGAATGCCAGGAACCATGACCGACCCAGGTTGCGTGGGAACTAACGCATACTTTTCTTCCCGAGTTCCAAGGACCCATGTTCCATCAAACTCGGTCGTGGTTTTTGCTTTGTCCGGATAGGTTTTAACCGATCCATAATCTGGGGCCGGCAATTCCGGCAATTGTTCTCCACGCAATCCCTTTGCATACACAACGATCGTTCGCGTAAGTGGTTCGCTCATCTGAATGTTCTCCGTATCCCCTGACCAACTTTCCTTGATTGTCAATTCCTTGGCAGGCAACCATACGTTGCCTTTGAGGTCCGTCGGCATATCTTTGACCGTGAGTGAGACTTTTGGGCTGCGAATATGTATTGGACGGAGGGTTTGAAATAAAGATGAGAAGGGACCACCCCCTTGGTTGCGACGTCGATTGTTAAAAAACTGGTCGAGCGTAGAACCACCGGATCGCTCATCGGGGACTGATCCAGAAAGCAACACAGGAGGAATAATCTGAGCACCGGCCTTCTGAGGGGTGATCACATAACGACGCTCAGTCACCTGATATCGACGGCCCTCTCTAATGGTTTCATACGACGCGTCTTCACCCACTCGTTCAACCATACCCCATTCGATTTCGGGATCATCCAATTTTCCTTCTTGCAGGGAAACCGCAGAGACCAAGCGAAGAGTGAGCAGCACTTGGGCTTGCACATACGGAAAATGTGTATCAACTTCTGCTTCCAGAAAGATATCCCGCTGAGAATTCGCCCCGATTACCTGGCTGGGCTCATTCACCGTAACAGAAAGAGGAAGACTTGAATCATTCCCGACTTGAATGGCGGGAATGGAGAGCATCCCGGTCCGCTTGGGCGCCAACGTGGTCACCCATCGTGTGACTGACGAAGTTTGACCATTGATAATGCTCATCTGTTGACTATGGCTGGTACCTAACAGCTCAAAATTTTCCTTCAGCTTTTGCAAATCTGGCGCATCACCGGATGAGACTCCCTCTGCTTCAACCACCAACCGTACGGTTTCATCAGCCATGACCGGATTCCGATCAACATACGCCTTTACCGATTGCGCCCAGGCCAAAGTAGAAACACTCAATAGGCTCAACACTAGAAGCACGATAAACATTTTCAAAAAAGACACTATTAACCTTCTCTTCATATTGGCATGCTCACCTACCATAGCTAATCCCAATAATTTCCAATCAAGGCCTGGCCAGAGATTTTATTCATACAACTCAATTTATTAATTTTTTTATTTCCATGTTAAAGTGTCGTCAAGAATTTTGAAATCATCAATCAATTCAAACTCAACAATGCCATGTGAAATAAAATCCTCCTCAGAAGGAGCTATAACTCCTTCTGGGGGAAAATCTTTAATAGTCTTAATATCATTAACCTCTGTAGGAACCTTATCCCAGGCAACTCCACATCCAGGACAATGAAACAATAGCTTTTTATTCTTTTTCCCCTTCAAAACAATTAACCAACCCATTTCAAAACATACCGGGCAAAGTTCTTTTAAATTAAAAAGATCCATTCAGAAATTTATCCCAATATCTTCTATCGACGCCTGCTGTTCGGCCCCGGGACGGACGCTCTTATAATCCTGCGGGCCTTGTCTGAGCGCAGCGAGTTGGGCCGCTCCCTCTGGCGTCTGGCCCTTCTTACTCTGCCGAACTGGGCGTCAGTGGTTTTGGGTCCTTTTGCCGAAACAAAAGGGCCTCGTCCGCCGGGACGAGACCCGGCATTGCAGAAAATCACATTGACATTCTTATTGAGCAACCACATTCAATGTGTTCCATTCAATCCATGGGTGTCGGCAGAGAAAAACCAAGATGGATTCCCGATAAAAAATGTCGGGAATGACATAAGAGAGAAAGGCTCATTCGTTTATGCCTTGCCTCACCAAGTCTTCCCTGACGAATCCACCGCCGTTCCCGTTTCCACGCGCCGACGATGTTCCAAAAGAAATTTGCGGCGTAACAACCCCCCTGGGTCATCAGGAATCCGGCGAAGCCATTGCTGAAGTGCCTGTTCGGATTTCTGATCGTCCCGGGCTTCCTCCGATTGGGAAGCCGATGCCAGTTGTTCCTGGGAATCAGCATCTTTCCCGTTTTCCCCAGGAGATGATTGAGCGATGTCCGAGGGATCCGGCTTTTCCTTTGGGTCTTGAGCAGCATTCTGCGATTGAGGCTCTTCTGATTTGTTGCCTTCTTCGGAAGAATCTTGAGGCGATCCAGATGAACCTTTCTCGCTTTCTTTTTCCTCATTATTGGAAGCAGCACGGTCTGAATTGTTCTCCTGATCTTCCTTCTGAAACTCTTGTTCCTGACTGTGTTGATCAGATTTTTCTCCGTCGCCCTTCTGTTGTTGGTTATCCGAGGAAGAATCAGATGATTGGGAATTGCTTCCTTGAGAAGACTGGGACTGTTGATCTTCCATTAATTTTTTGAGGAGATCAAAATTATGTCGAGCATCCTCATGTTCAGGTTGTTGCGTTAAGGCCGCTTGATAGGAGGCCAACGCCTCGGGGTATTGTCCCAATTTGGCCAATGCATTGCCGCGATTATAGTGTCCCTCAGGAGAATCTGTTTCTGAAAAGGCCTTCTCTGCCTTTTCATAGTCACCCGCCCGATATTGGGCGATTCCCTTCCACTCCGGCTGTTCAAACAGAGTCGCCGCTTTCTTGGGATCGTTCTGTTCTAAGGCCTTCATCGCCTGTTGATCGGAGCGTTCCCACATATTCTCCCAGGAAAACGCATGACTGACTTGAGGTAAAAGGATGAAGACCAGCACCATGCCCATCCATCCACGACGAAAGGCTGGAAGGGCCACCGCTAACAACGCAACCACCAACCAGGGACCTTCTTCTCTCCAGATATCTGTCGTGCGCTGATTCGGTGTGGTGGAGGTAGAAATCTTGCCCGGATCAACGGAGGGCAACACATAATCCAGATCGCGATCGTCCAGCGTCACCACGGCATACCGGCCACCAGCTGCTCGAGCGGCGGCTTGCAAAGAGCCGGGATCTAATTTCGGTACCACGATGGCTCCGGTCTCATCTTTAACGAAACCACCTTGTTCGGGAATTGGAGCCCCGTCTTCTGTCCCCACCCCCAAGATAGAAACTTTTCTCCCTTTGTTGGCCATTTGCTTCATCGTTTCCACCGTCGCAGGCTCTGCCTTCCCATCCGTAATGAGCAGGAGATCCCCACCAGGAATCCCAGCTTGCTCTAACAATTCGTTCCCTCTTTGCAGAGCTAAATCCGGACGGCTCCCTTGTACCGGCATAAGATTGGTTTCTAGGGTTTGCACCAAGGTCTTCATGGTACGGGCATCATCCGTCAGAGGAGATACTATAAAGGATTCCCCCGCAAAAATGACTAACGCGGTTTGTCCTTCTTGTCTGGCTTGAAGGATATCCAGGATTTTGTGCTTCGCCCGTGTTAACCGGGACGGAGACACATCCTGAGCATCCATTGAACGGGAGACATCCAAGACAATCACTAATGCCGATTCCGCGCGAAACACTGGCTGTGGTAATTGCGACCAAACCGGACCGGCTAAGGCCACCAGGGCCAATGTCCATCCCAGTCCGACGAGAATGATCGGCCTGTTTGATTTTTTATCTGTCGTTCCCACCAACACATGCGGTAATAAATGCGCATCACATACTGATTCCCATAACCGGGCCGTGGTTTGTTGCCTGGCAAGAAAAACCAACAAACCCATCAACGGCAAAAATCCCCATAACCATTCGGGGCGGAGAAAATGAAAGGTACTCATCTTAGTGTTCGGCCACCGTTTCTGAAACCAAGCTCTTGGTTGACCCCTTTAGGCCGGCGAACCATCTATTCGGCATCAAGCGGGAACCAGCCATGAGCACAGAAATGCCCAGAGCCAGCCCCAACGGCCAGATGAAGAGTTCCGTCCTGGGACGAAAGAGTTCAGTGTCCGTCGAAGCCGGCTCCAGGCGATCAAGTTCGGCGTAGACATTGGCCAACGCCTCTGTATTTTTGGCACGGAGGTAGAGACCTCCTGTCGACTGAGCAAGCTCACGCAGTGTGTTTTCATCCAAATCGCGCGAAGGATTCACAGTCCGAGATCCAAACAACGAATCCACTTCCATACGATCTGCCCCAACGCCGATGGTATAGATCCGAAGGCCTTGTTTTTTCGCCAAGTCTCCTGCCTGTTTAGGGGAAACTTCCCCGGCTGTGTTCGCCCCATCCGTGAGCAACACGAGAACTCGACTGCCTGCAGGTTGTTCTTTTAAGCGCTTGACGGCCAGACCAATGGCATCTCCAATAGCCGTTTCTTTTCCTGCCAGTCCGATTTCCGTTTCCTGTAGCATTGTGCTGACGGTCTCACGATCAAAGGTAAGGGGTGTCTGGACATAGGCTTGAGACCCGAACACAATGAGGCCCACCCGATCTCCGGTCCGTCGTGCAATAAACTCTCCGGCTGCGCGTTTAACGACCTCCAGACGAGTGGTTTCTTGGCCATTCACCAAGAAGTCCGGAATGGCCATGCTGCCGGAAATGTCCACCGCCAACATCAAATCTCGTCCACTGGTCGGCAAACCCACCGGCTCACCAATCCATTGAGGCCGTGTGGCGGCCACCAAAAGCAGGAGCCAGATCACCAGGCTGAACCAAAACCACATCGAGGAGCTACGTTGAAGGGTGCCCACAGAGCGAACAGCCTGAATCTGAACCAGATCCCGGAAGTGAGGGACACGGAGAGCAGCCGTCGTTTGCTCAGAAGCTGGTGATGCCCAACGTCTGACAAGCCAGGGCAACACACTCAATGCCAACATCCATGGCCAGAGGAGAGAGATCATGCTATTGATTTCCCCTCTGAAGCTTGAGCCTGCCGAATCCATCGTTCAGCTAACGGAAGAAGGTCCGCTGCCGACAGAGAAGCACGTGATTGATAGGGGCCTGAACGCAATGCCTGGCCTGGCCCATCAGAAAATTGGTTTGTTCCCCCTGCCTGGTCCAAAAATTCCAGCCAGGATTGGCCCGATAACCCCGCGACATGTGACCTAGGGAACACTGCGAGCGCATAACGACGCAAAAGATGTGATACCTCTGTGATAGCCCATTGGTCATCAGCCTGTTTCGCATACTGTTGTTTCACCTGGCCAAGGTGAGCCAACGCCACCCGGCGACATCGGGTCCGTTGGCGATAAGATCTCACCCAAAGAACTACACTCACCACAATGACCAACCCCAGAATGGCCATCCACCATCCAATAGCCGGGGGCCACCAGGAAATGGGATCTGGCAAATGCACATCACGCAACTCTTTTAATGGATCGGGAGCGTTTGGCATGTCAGGCGACTCCTGCTACCCCAGATACACCCGCCACTCCCAAACGATTCGCACTTCGACGAATCCCTAATGCTTGAAATCCTTTGGTAAGCTGGGCAGGAATATCGTCATGAGTCGCCAAGGGAACAAACCCAATTCCTCGCGATCGACAGAGGCGACGAACTTCTTCATGCCGCGTATTAAAGGCTTGCGAATAGGCTTGTACGACCTGTGATACGTGGGTCCTTAGGACGCCATGGGATTGACCATCCGTTATAGGATACGAGCCGGGAGGTGGAGCTGATTGTTCCACCTGGTCATAGATAAACACGGCGACCACCTCATGATGGGCTCCAAGCCGGAGTACTGCCGTCTTAGAAGCTTGGTCCCAGTTTCGAAAATCACTCAAGAGAAAGATGAGGCTTCCTGGACGGGCGGCTTTGAGGACCCGATTGAGCGCCAATTGAAAGGACAGTGCCGAATCGCTTGGCTCAGGATTTTTCACCGGAGATTCAGTGGGACGACTTGCCAGGACATTCAACAATTGAAGAATCCCTCTTCGCCCTCCTTTTGGCCGTATTTCCACATGATCGGACTCAGCAAAAACAATTCCCCCCACTCGATCACCCCTTGCATGCGAGGCCCAACCCAGTAACGCCGACGCTTGCGCGGCCGCTACTGATTTAAACGCCACTTTGGTGCCGAAATGCATGGCTTGTCGATCATCGACCACCATAAAAACTGGGCGTTCCCGTTCTTCCCGAAACACTTTCAAGTACGGTTCATTGGTTCGAGCTGTGACTCGCCAATCCATTAACCGCACATCGTCACCTGGCTGATAGCGGCGTGATTCCTCAAAATCAATGCCGCGCCCTTTGAATGGAGATCGCTCTCCCCCAGCCAATAGAGCATGGGATCGGGTTCTGCGGCGGCCCTCTAACCCGGAAATGTGATGGCGGGCCTGAACAAGGTCATTCAAGCATACGCGAACACCTCGAAAGGGATTGGATTCCAGTGGAGTTGTGACAGAGATTGATTTCTTTGAGGGGTTACGGAACGGCCACATGATTCAAAATCTCAGACACGACATGGTCAGTGGTAATACCTTCGGCTTCAGCTTCAAAAGTCAGCAAGATACGATGGCGGAGTACATCGTGCGCCACGGCCTGAATATCTTCTGGCGACACATAATCCCGGCCTTCCAGCCAGGCATGTGCTCTGGCGCATCGTTCCAGTCCAATGGTCGCACGAGGGCTGGCCCCAAAGCGCACCCATCGCTTCAAGGTTTCACTGTACGGGGCTGGATCCCGTGTTGCGACCACGAGTTGGACAAGGTATTCCTCCAGGGTTGGTGAGAGATAGACATCCCAAAGAAGCTGGCGCGCTGCCATTAAGACTTTTTGTGAAACGGGTGAGACCTGGTCGATCGAGTCCAAAGGATTGGCCTTGGCCTGATTTCGTACCAGTTCAGCAATTCGGCGTTCGCCTTCTACCGAAGGATATGGGACGCGGACATATAACAGAAACCGATCCAATTGAGCTTCAGGAAGGGGGTAGGTTCCTTCCTGCTCAATAGGGTTTTGCGTGGCCATGACCAAAAATAATTCTGGCAGGGGATAGCTCGTTCGGCCAATGGTAACTTGATGCTCGCCCATGGCTTCCAGCAAGGCTGCTTGAACCTTGGCCGGAGCTCGGTTGATTTCATCTGCAAGAACCAGGTTGTGAAAAATAGGGCCATGTTGGAATCGGAAAGTGCCATCTTGTGGGCGAAAAATATCTGTGCCCGTGATGTCTGCCGGCAGGAGATCTGGAGTGAACTGGATTCGGTGGAAGTCGGCCTCTAGCCCTGCAGCTAGCGTTTTGATGGCCGTGGTTTTGGCTAATCCTGGCGCACCTTCTACCAGAAGATGGCCATCGGCTAACAGGGCAATCAAAAGCCTGAGGATCAAACCCTCTTGGCCAATGACCCGTCGATTAAGGAAGGACCGAAGCTGAGAGATCTGTTCGTGTTCAGTTCCAGACATAGGTCTTGAAATGAACCCGATTGGTATTACGGGTCAAAAAAGGTTCAGGTTTCCAATTCGCGAGAAGGTAAAACTTCGGTTGGTGGGATATGGTCTCCCACTCACATCCAGGGCTCTCGCCAACCCATCTTTTACATGATAATTCATGAAATTTGAGAGTCAAGAGGACTCGCCCACAGCCCCAATCTTGTTTTGGCCATACTTGAACGGACGTTAACCAATGACCTGCTAAAACAGCGTGTAAATGAACGGAGCCACGGCCGACCCTTCACTCAAAATGATGAGGCCACCTAACAGCAAGAGCATAATGATAATCGGCGCCAGCCAAAACTTTTTCCGCTCCCGCATAAACTCCCAGAGCTCTCCCAAAAAACCTGACATCTCTACATTCCTCCTTCAAAAGGCTTTGAGGACATGATCGGCCGCACGGGCTTCCTTGGGGACCCGATATGATTCGACCTTGGGATCAAAGCTAAGCTGCAGAGGCCGCTTGCCCAACAACTTGATGACGAATGAAATAGGGGTCAAAAGGCCATAGAATACCAGCCCTAACAGAATGCGTGAGTTGACCCATCCAATTTTTTCTCCGAACCACATCCATCCCCGATAGATTGGCTTTAATCCAGTGGGGAACAGGGTGCCGAGTAGACCAAATACCCCCGCAATGAGAGCCGCCCACAGCCGAACACCTTCTCCACGAAACACCAGCGGCCATAACGTAATAAGGACAAACACCCCTCCCATGAGCCAGCCAAACTGGCGAAGTTGCTTGAGCGGAATGTCCTGTTGTGGGGTGGTGGGGGTCATACGTGTGTTATCCAGGGTTAATCGAGTTCAAATTCGTTCATCCACTTGGTGTCTTTCGGGACTGGTTTCTGCTGTTCCTTGAGTAGGACACAATTCTCTAACACCAAGACATCCATTTCGGTGCGCATGAAACACCGATACGCATCTTCCGGCGTACAGACGATCGGTTCTCCCCTGACGTTAAAGGAGGTATTGATCAACACGCCGCAGCCGGTTTTTTTCTCAAAGGCTTGTAATAATTGATAATAGCGTGGATTGGTCGAAGCCGTCACCGTTTGTACCCGAGCAGAATAATCCACATGCGTCACGGCGGGAATGTCTGATTTCGGCACGTTCAGGAGATCAATCCCCCAAAGTTGTTCCTGATCGGCCTTGAGAGCGACCCGACGATCCTCCGCCACCGGGGCCACGAGAAGCATATAGGGGCTATCGGTATTCATGTCGAAATAGTCAGAGACCCGTTCCCGTAAGACCGACGGGGCAAAGGGCCGAAACGATTCGCGATATTTTATTTTGAGATTCATGACCGATTGCATCTTCTCGCTGCGCGGATCCCCTAAAATGCTGCGGCCGCCTAACGCACGAGGGCCAAACTCCATCCGCCCTTGCAACCATCCAATGACCTTTTCCTCTGCCAGGTGACCGGCGACTCGCTCACACAGTTGCTCATTATCCAAGCGTTCGTATGGTGCTTCCAGCTTTTGTAACACGGTCTCGATCTCATCATTGGTAAACGAAGGGCCCAAATAGCTGCCTCGCATGGCATCTTGCATCCCTTCACACGTTCGGGGTTGATCCAGATAGTGGTAATGAACATTCAAGGCGGCCCCGAGGGCGCTGCCAGCATCGCCGGCCGCTGGTTGTATCCAGAGCTGTTCAAACGGGCCTTCGCGCAAGATGCGCCCGTTACCGACGCAGTTCAGCGCCACCCCGCCCGATAAACACAGATTCTTGATGCCCGTTTCCTTCTGAAGACTATTGGCCAACCGCAGCATGACAATCTCGGTGACTTCCTGGATCGACCGCGCAAGATCCATTTCTCGCTGAGTGAGTTGCCCTTCGGGTTGACGAGGCGGGGCCCCAAATAATTCGTCAAACTTGTGGCTGGTCATCCGCAGTCCGGTGCAATAGGCAAAATACTCCATGTTAAGCCGGAAGGTTCCATCAGGTTTCACATCAACCAAGTGGTCCAATATCGTTTTGACGAAGGTGGGTTCACCATAGGGAGCCAGCCCCATGACTTTATATTCCCCAGAATTCACCTTGAAACCGGTGTAGTAGGTGAAGGCCGAATACAGTAGGCCCATGGAATGGGGAAAGGGAATCTCCCATAACGGGGTGAGCCGATTCTCTCGGCCGACCCAAGCCGACGTCGTCGCCCATTCGCCGACGCCATCCATACACAGCACGACGGCTTCTTGAAAGGGCGAGGGGAAAAAGGCGGAGGCCGCGTGGGATTCATGATGTTCCCCAAAGAGCAGGGGCGGCAGGGGAGCCTCCTTCCCAAGACCTCCAACTTCCCGAAGGGCCTTGTCCAGCAGATTGCGTAAAAACAGTTTTTCTTTAATCCACACCGGCATGGCTGTGAGGAATGACTTGAGGCCTTGTGGGGCATACGAGAGGTAGGTTTCAAGCAGCCGCTCAAACTTAATCAGGGGTTTGTCATAGAAGACCAGGTAGTCGACATCTCCAATGGCTAATTTCCCCTGGCTCAAACAATACCTGACTGCGTGAGCCGGGAAACCGGCATCATGTTTCTTCCGCGTAAATCGCTCTTCCTGAGCCGCCGCGACAATGTGCCCATCCTGCACGAGACAGGCCGCACTATCATGATAATAGGCCGAGATGCCTAAAATAGACTTCAAAATATCATCCTATTCCGGAACTGGACTGTACCCGAGTGATCACGAATAAAGGTTATTGAAACAGTTCATCAAAAAATTGTTTCATATGTGTCCAGGATCGTTGATCAGCTTGCTTATGATACGTGGCCCCATTCAACCCATATTGGTCAGCCGATGGATTCGTAAAACTATGTTGGGCTCCACTATACACAATCATCTGCCAATCAATTTCGGCCTGATTGAGAGCAGTCTTAAATTTTCCTACGTGATCCTCTGTAAGGAAAGGATCGGATGCGCCATGTGCTATGAGAACTTTGGCTGATTGAGAAATTGCTTGAGTTTGAGAAGGCAGAGGCAACGACCCATGGAAACTGACCACCCCCTTCACCGGGGCACCCCCATAGACTAATTGCATGACCGTCGCTCCACCAAAGCAATAGCCAATGGCCGCCAAACGGGCTGGATCCACATTGGGGTTTGCCTGAAGTAACTTAAGGCCAGTTTCTGCCCTTCCACGCCACTCATCAAGATTTCCGGTCGTAAGTTTGGCCCATTCGCTCGCTTTCTCAGGATGGGTGGTTACTTTTCCTTTTCCATACATATCGACGGCCAACGCCACATACCCCAATTCCGCTAATTGCTCGGCACGAGAACGGGCATAGTCATTGAGTCCCCACCATTCGTGAACAACAAGTACGCCAGGCCTTTTGCCTTTTACGGAATCATCCCAGACTAGATATCCCTCAAAAGAGGTTTCCCCGAAGGAATAAGGAATTTTCTGACTCTGTACCTTGGCCTCGGCTAGAAGAGGCCACCCCACCATTACCAGAATGAATACGAACACCAAACGAGTTGTCATCGTTACCCTCCTTGCTACCCCTCGGTGGGAGAAACTTGGCGAGTCTAAAGGATTTGTCAGTTTACCCGATAATAAAGAGAAAGTTTACAAGAAATACAAGAAAAATATTCCTTTGGGGAAACCCCTTCATTTTCAGCCAGAATATGTAAGGCCATTTTGACATTCATTAGATTTTCAACAGGAGTTGTATCATGAAAAGAACATTAATCGCCCTCACCATAATTTTAGGAATGTGTGTAGTACCCAGCAACCAGGCCACAGCCGAATGGTACGTAGGAGGGCACGCCGGTTTTGTGAAACCAAATGACCTGAAAGATGTGGAAGGGGTACGCAGTGCAAAAGGCATTGAACTAAGTGACCTAGATCTCGAAAATGCTTTGGGGTATGGCTTAAAAACCGGCTATTTCTTCCCGGATTCTTTCGATTGGCTCGGTGTAGAATTCGAACTTTTTACGGCTAACCCTCATATTAAACAACAAAAGGTCACAGCGGGGTTTGGTGGAAGTTCTTCCCCACTTGGGACATTAGATGGTAGCCATCTTCGAATCATTACCCCAGCTGTAAATGTCATGTTTCGATTTCCCGGCTACTACGTTGAGCCTTACGCAGGAATAGGCATCGGTGCATTTTGGGCTCGTATATCTGACTCCACCGGATCTGACAATGAAATTGCTCCTGGGGCCAATATTTTGGGCGGACTTCGGTTTTATTTCAACGAAAATGTCGCCGTATTTACGGAATATAAATACAACTACACAAAATTTAAATTTAACGATTCGTTATTTGAAGCGACCTATTCCTCACATGGACTTTTCGGAGGCATCTCTTATCATTTTTAAGCCCAAGATTTCTTGACAAGTCCATTCAGGGAAAATTACCCGAATTCGAATTAGGCCACAATCATTTCCAAGGTTTATCCTTTTCAATTTTTCCTGCCATCGTTTCAGGTTCTACCTACCCCATTTGATTCCTCATCAATTTGTAATTTGCATCAAAAAGGCCGAAACACTAGGCTCAAGTGATCGAAAAGAATTTTTGCCGAGCAGACACCTTCGCCAAAACTAGGCAATCATAAAGAAACGATACGTGGGGGAGAAAATTTGGGACTTCAAGAAAATATAAGTGGGCGTTGAATTGGCTATTGGTGCGCCCGACAGGAATCGAACCTGTAACCCTTGGATTCGAAGTCACAACAAGGCCATTTGTGATTGAGTGTAACTGAGTGCGATAGAGTGCCGCAATCACCCCATGAATACTGGGTAAAATGCTACTTTGAGTGCTATAGAGTGTCATTGAGATATATTCAGAACTGGGACCAAAACCGGGACCGAACCGGGACTAAAACCGGGATCAGGGTTTTTCTCTAGTTGGGTTAGTGATAGCCGCTGTTTACGATTAACTGCCCCCCAGTGACACGATGGTTCAGCCTCCTTGATGGTGTGTGAAGGAATGCCCCTGCTCTGCCTCTCTTGCGTCTCGCTTGCTTTCGCTCGGTGTGTGCCTGTGGTTTACAGGTACCCAAAGAACGTGACCTCCCCCGCTCTCCAAAGTGGTGTGAGACCGTCCAATATAGACGCATCCACCAGTTCATAGTTTTCATTCGGGGCCTTTTCGGCTTGGCAGGCTACAACGTTTGTGCATTCGTGGTTCCTGCCTGTGTGGTGGATATTTTTATATGTGTGCATGGTGTCCTTTATTTCACTTGGTGCAAACGCGGGTACCAGTGCGTGAGAGCCAACTTCTGATTGATATGCCGGTTGAGGTCAGGATCAGTACGCGAAGGGAAAAGGTTTGGGACATCCCGCTTGATCCCGGCCAACACTCGCAGATTACAGCCGGTATACACGGTTTCACCTTTCTCATTCTGTAATTAATTGACATGGTGTATCATGGCGTCCTGCTCCCTCGTGGTGTTAAAAAGATTTCTTGCCGCTTGGGTTATGGCTGAGTAGGTCTTTTGAGGGGAGTTGATTTTTAAGCTAAAAAATCTACAATAGGCCACATCCAGAGCGTTGGCTCTTAGACATTGAACAGGGAATTTATTCTAAATAATGCCTTCTTGGCCGGAAGGGGTTGAGAAGGCTTTTCTATTTGGAGGGTCACATGCTATTGAGAAAACTAGTAGGATTGTTATTGATTTTTTCATTTGTGGGTTTGATGGGGCCTGCATATGGCAGTTCGCTGGAATATAACTATTCGGCCAACTGGTGGATGGAACTTGAAGGGCCAATTTCTGGTCCGGGGTTCCCAGGTGCCCCTTTAAAATTTTATGGCCCAGGGACCACCATTTCAGGATCCTTTACATATGATAATGCGACTACACCCACTTTCATCAATCCGGGTGTGACAATTTATTTAGGAGCCCTTTTTAACCTTCAAGGCTCAATAAATGGCGATACCTTTTTAGATCCGAGTGGAAATATTTTCGTTGATTATTCAACGGACCGCATACAACTTGTCGCCGATCCACCCGTCGAGGTTCCTTTTTTGCCAGGGAGGAATATCTCAGGCTTTAATGTGGGACTTTGGCAATTGGCCAATGTGCGGTGGTTTTGGGAAGATCTGGTAAATGATGTCATCACAGATGGAACCCTTCCATCGATTCTTCCACCCCCAGGTTTTGAATTGGGAAATGCCAGAATTGCCCTGGATTTTGTCAATGGTCCTTTGAGTGATCCTTCTACTCTGCGACACATTGTATTTTTTGAAAATTTGCAAGTAGCCCCAATCCCCGAACCCTCCACCATGCTCTTGTTTGGCACCGGGTTAGCCGGGCTTGGATTGTGGCGGATCGCAAGAAGGGGGAGGCCTAAACTAGAACCATCAACATAGGTTAGATACAGAGCCTCACATCCTCGGGTGTGGGGATTTTTTTGTGGGTCTGTTACTATTTCTCAGATGGGCGATGCTGCCCCCCAAACCCAAATCTCCAAATCATATTCACTCACCCTCCTACCTTTAAATCAGAGTCACAATTCTTTCAAAGGAATGTATTGAGCCAGAACCCTATCCCCATTTCGAACCACTAATTTTCATGGCATCACACCATCTCCTACCCAATCACTAAAGCTTTAACTCCTCCCCTTTAAGTATTTAATTAGATATGGTAATGATTCTCAGGCCTTTTTTTATAAATAGGGTTATATTTACTTGCCAACTTAACAGTTTTAGGAAAACCTAATTTTGCATGATGAAAAAAAACCCTGCTGCTTTGGAGACATCGAAGAAGCGACTAAACATTTATACTCTATTCCTCCTTCTTTCCCTGTTTTCCGGGTGTGAAACTCTCAGTCAGCTTGAACAGCTTGAAAAAGAACTTGAAAAAGAACAGGAAATCTATGTTGAAAAAAGCAAGGAATTTACTCCACATGGTTGGAACAAAATTGCCATCCTTCCCTTTACGGGCAATCCAGCATTTACAAGAGTTTCCGCAGAATGGTTAGGATTTCAGTTACGTAAACAAAACCAAATAAAAATTTTAAATCCAGGCTTGGTTGAACTCATCCTTAAGAGCCATGGGATTCAGATGGCAGAAGACATTGAGGGCTTTGGTGGCACACAAAAATTAGGGACGCTTCTTAATGCTGAGGGGTTAATTGCAGGAAATCTTACAATGAAGCATGGATTTTTCATGCGTGCCAGACTAAAGCTTATTTTAGTGGATACGAGAACAGATAAAATTGTGCTAAAGGCAAATTTTCCAGATGAACGCCTTACAGGGTTTAGTGAACACCCCCATGTTGTGGATGTATCAGAACGAGGAGCTAAGGAGATATTAAAGGTACTTGGCTATGAACCCGAGGAACCTATCTCTCCCTCATCCGAAGATTTTTGAAGGAGATGCACAAGTGGATTTGATGTATCGTATAAAAAAGAAATTGGATTTGAAAAAAATCATTCTCTTCCTTTTTTGTGGGACAATGCTCCTCTGCTTATCGGGGTGCATGGTGCTTGTAGATGATCATGAAGTTGGGGAGTCTTTAAGCGAGCACGAACTGGAAAAAATTCAACCAGGCCGCACCACTAAACAAGAGGTTTTGGAAATGTTTGGCCCACCTCTGGGAATAGCAAGGAGGGGGGAAATCTTAAATGTCCCCACCGCAAACCCTAGGAAAACGGGGTTGGAGAAAATTCCATCCGAAACTTTTTTTGAACTCTTTGCTCAAAAACATAGTCTCACTTCCGACCATATCATTTATTATTACTTCAGTAGTAAAACATCATCAATAGGAGGAATAATCTTGTTTGCCGCAAAGGGAAGCACCGATATTAACGTTGCCAAGTTATGGGTACTCATTAATGAGAAAACTGCAATTGTCGAAGATTACAAATTTAGAAGGCAAGATTAGATTGCAAGACCCAAATCTTTCCGTTATGACCCAACAGTTCACTAATTGTGGGATTGCACCCTGGATTGTATTAGCCACCACACTTGCGTGCAGTGGCTGTGCTACAGCCGAAGTAAGCGAAGTCCCTTTATGGGAAAATAAGGTGGAAGAAATTCAACGTGGTACAAGGACAAAACAAGATATTTTAGACCTATTCGGTCCTCCAAAAGCAATTTTGAAACGGGAAGATTTGCTGGATAGGGTTAAAGATAAAAGGGAAGATGAATCGCTCATGGCTCAAGCCATACAAATGTTTCAACCCTTTCCTCATACTGAAAAAATTATGACCAGCGATAGGATTTTTTATTACACCTTTACCAAAATTCAAACGTTGCCCACCTATGTTTATTGGATAGAGCGAGGGGAGAAACAAGCCGTTGTGAGCCACCTGTAGGTGCTCATTAATAAAGGCAGTGACATTGTTACTGATTATTCTTTCACCAAAACAACCAGAAGAATCGAGGAATTCTGAGGCATGCAACCAAATAATAGATTAAGGGCAACCATAGGGCTTTTAGGAAGTCTCCTCACGGCATCTGTCTTCGGTTGTGCGCCTGCCATTCCTATTCATTCAGGTCAGTTTTTGAATAATAAACAAATTTCCAATATTCAACCGGGGAAAAGCACTAAAGCCGATATCTTGTCCTCCTTAGGTGCCCCATTAGCCATAGCGGCAAAAGATGAAATCCTTACCATACAAGCTCCAACCATTTTGCCTGAGCGACTAACACCAATTATTAAAGGAAAATATTATAACATCGCTTCGGATACTTTTTTTGAACTTTTTTCCGGCAATCATTCCTTGATGGGCCACCACCGTATATATTATTACTATTCGGCGTGGAGTAAAAAGTATGCTTGGTTCCTTTTACTTGTGTTGTACGAAGTAGGAAGGACAGACATCGACGAATTGTGGGTTCTCATCAATGAGAAGACGGAGGTGGTTGAAGATTACTTCTTTAAAGCAGCCAGTTGATTTTTTTAAAAATTCTTGCCTCATTATTTCCGCATTAAAATTTCCCTCTATCCTTGTTGAAAAGGATTGGGATTCCACTGGAAACAGATTTTGTTTTATACTTTTTCCATTCCCCCTTTTTGCTGATCCAAAGACAAACTACAAGTCGTACTTCAAAGGATTCAAGCCACAACTCTCAGAGATGTCTGCTTTATGCATGATGGTTTGTGTGTTGTGGAAATACTGCGCAGACAGTTTCACGGTTCTGGCTCATATTTTTGCTTCTTTGTGTCTGACCCTAGAACGTGGGTCACTATCCTCTTCACAGCTCTTTCAGAAGAGAGATTTGGGGCGGTATCGAAGGAGCGTGAACGCCTAAACAAAAACCATTGACACAGGTTGAGAGACTCACATCGAAAGGTGTGGGGCTTTGGTGTTTGACTATCTCTATCCACCTTTATGCCCCACCGTCGGGTGCATAAAATTATAGTCTTTCCCAAGACTTACATGAGTAACGATCCAAGTGATTTCTACTCTGCGGTTCTATTGGCTTTTCGGTAATACTTGGGGGAACTTGGCTTGAAGCTCCTCAATAATATCTTCAGCTAAACTATTGAAGATCGTATGCCACGCCCCCTTAGTATATGCACCTCCTGCGGAAACTGTTCGACGGGCATCCAATGACCCAATTAACTGATTCGCCTCCTTCAAATCGCATTTCACTGAAAGGACTGTCGCACCCCATCCAGGGAGAAGCCACCGCTTAAACGCTGAGCCTTGTTCATATTCAACAATTTTCGTATCAATTATAATTTTGTTAGTATTGTCATCAGTAGCCAAAAGACCTTTCTCTCTCAACTTGTTGTGCAACGCCCGTCTCATTACCCCTTCCAAACCTATGGGTTCATCGTAGTGAGTCTGTCCTGTTTCGTTGGTGATCATTCCCACTTCAACGCTCATGCCTGTCCGGGGGATGTAATTGTCTTTTAGAATGAGCTGATGGTCCACTGATCCGCAGCCCTGTAGAGCAAAAATGATTACGGTAATTCCGACCAGTGGCAGGAATGTTCGTAATTTTTTTTTCATGATGTTATTCCCTCCCAAGAATGTGAATATCCGCTTACTGCAAAACAGACAGGACCGGGCGTAACGCAATTTGATTCTCGCCCGTGCACTGCACTGTCTCTTGCCATGTCGCATATCCCGGAACCTCAACCCGCAAGACGAATTCATTACCTCTAAACATGGTAGTTGGTTCCTGTAAGGTCTCTATATCGACTGGGATTGCACTAAAAGGAAGATATAGCCCAAGGCTGAGCAACGTGATAGCGAACGCCACTTCCGGCTTCGTTCTCCAATAAGGGCATCTCTAAAAACCCCTGACAATTTGAGTCCCATTTGCGATACTGCGGGTCCAAGGAGGATTGCCCATGTCGACACCCAACCAACTCAGTTTTTTTGATCTGGC
>Ga0224497_10000455_pt1 | contig 28478 bp, 24 predicted proteins | sample SF_Jul11_sed_USG_4_FD_167970 | JGI IMG/M metagenome (GOLD analysis project Ga0224497, IMG submission 167970) | Sediment microbial communities from San Francisco Bay, California, United States - SF_Jul11_sed_USGS_13 | ecosystem: Environmental > Aquatic > Marine > Sediment | place: USA...
AAATCGTGGCCGTTACGGTCGAAGTCCTGCGCACGGACAGCGAAGATCGCCGCCGCAAGCGTCGCAACCGGCACGTCTGGGACCTCAATTGAGTGATACGGCGGTTGACGTTCTGTTAATCGAGGACGATCGGCGTCTCGCCGATCTCACGGCCGAATATCTTCGTCAGAACGGGTTAACGGTATCGCTCGAGTCGCGCGGCGATCGCGCGATCGCGCGCTTCAAGGCGGAGCGCCCCCGCGTCGTCCTGCTGGATCTCATGTTGCCAGGTACCGACGGATTGACCATTTGCCGTGAGCTTCGGCAAATATTCGATGGTCCAATTCTGATATTCACGGCCCGCGACTCCGACATCGATCAGGTCATCGGGCTCGAGGCCGGTGCTGACGACTACGTGGCGAAACCGGTCGACCCGATGGTGCTGCTGGCTCGAACACGGGCGCTGCTGCGTCGTGTCGAGGCGACTTCAAGCGTTACTCGCCCTGTCGAGGATATCGTGCTCGGCGGCCTGCGCGTGAGCGAAACTTCGCAGGAGGTTTGGCTCGATGGCGACATCGTGCAGCTCACGACGCAGGAATTCGAACTCCTGTGCCTGCTAGCGAGAAACGCCGGCACAGTGCTCAGTCGCGAAACTATTTTTCGAAATTTACGCGGCATCGAATACGATGGGCTCGACCGTTCCATAGACGGCCGAGTTTCGAAATTGCGGCGTAAACTCAAAGATAGCGCAACATCACCGGCGCGCATCAAGACGGTCTGGGGCAAAGGTTATTTGCTTGTGCGGGACGCCTGGGGCGAGCCTAAGTGAAACGATTTCTGTTCGGTCGGCATGGCTTGCTGCTGTTCCGGTCATACCTGTTCCTTGCCGCAGGGCTACTGATTACCGCCACCGTTCTCGATGTCGGATTCGAGTACCTGCAGTCGAATCAGGAGCCCGCCGAAGACCCATGGCTCGCGACGACATTTGAACTGATCGTACGCGAGCTCGCTGCGGTCCCGGTCGCGCAGCGTGATCAACGGGCAGCCGAACTCGGCAACGCTATCGGCATCGGTGTCCGGATCCTGCAACGAGATGACGTGTACACGACCACCGGGCCCCAGGGCAGGCTTCCGCCTCTGGTTGACGCGGATGGCAACACCTCATATTTGCGTGACGCGCCGTCATTGAATGCATTGATCCGCGTTGGTCCCGTCGAACCGCAGCGCGACAGTATCTTCGTCCGCCTGCTGCCGCCTATTTTTTACCTGTCGATATTCGTGGTTGTCGGACTTTGGTTGCGGCCCTTCTTCAGGGACCTTGATCTTATATCCAGCGGGGCGGATCGGTTTGCGGCTGATTACCGTGAACCGCTGGCAACGGCAAGCGCGACGAAGCAGCTTACCGGCCTCGCAAGAAACCTCGACGCTATGTCGGCGCGATTGAGCGGCCTCATCCAGAGTCAGAAAGAACTGATTGCAGCGCTGTCACATGAGATGCGCACGCCGCTTGCGCGCATTCGCTTCGCCCTGGCGGTAATCGGCAATAAGGGTGATGACGATCTCAAGAGGCGCATCGACGACTTGAATAATGACGTTCAGGAAATCGACCAGCTCATCGCAACGATGCTTAGCTACGCTCGACTCGACCATCCCGATTTGCGTATGCACTGGCAGCAGGTTCCGATCGTTCCATGGCTCGAGGAAACACAGGACAAGGTCAGACAATCCGCCAAAGAACTCTCAATTGTCAAAGATGAATCGCTGACGACAGCCTGGATGGATCCGCGCCTTATGGGCCTCGCGTTGAGCAACCTATTGGTCAACGCCTGCCGATACGCGAGACAGACTGTGTCCTGTAGCTTGCATGAACGGGACGGTAGCTACGAGATCCGGATCGAGGACGACGGAAAAGGAATTCCCGAGGCGGAGCGCAAGAAGATTTTCAAGGCATTCGCCCGAATCGACGACAGCCGTAATCGCGAGACAGGCGGCTACGGCCTCGGACTTGCGATCGTCGCGCGCATCGCCGAATTGCATGGCGGTACCGTAAGCGTAGGTGAATCGAAGGAACTCGGCGGCGCCTGTTTCGTTCTGTCCTGGTCGCACCGCCCCGACTAAAATCGATCACCAGTACGCGGCACAGGCGTTTTACGAATCATCACGTATTTGTGAGACGTTGGTCACGTTATCGCAACTCGCGCCCTTGCTAGTCTCGGTAACCAGCGGGCAAGACTCAATAACGGCCGGCAAACGCGGGGACGCCTGGACCCTGGGCGCACAGGGTCGTGTTTCGTCGTGGAGGCCACAATGAACGTCACGTCCAGACTGCCCGCGCTGATCGCGCCACTTGTGCTTTGTGCATGCGGCACCAACGCGCCGCTGCCGGACCAGGCTCGATCCGTCCCCGAATCGAATCCGGTCTATGAAGTTCAGGACAGGCAGCACGAGACGATACTGATCGTGAGCCTCGAGGACGGCACCGTAATCAAGCAGACCATCAACGTCGACGCCGACGTCTGCTTCAAGATGAACTCGAGTTCTGCAACAACCTGCCTCATACAGGGCGAGCCGATCATCGACCCCGTCACCAACACGATCATCGCCTACGAGATGATCGAAGATCACATCGATCTGATCGCCAAATCCGACTGACCGGATATGGGGCTATTCCTGACTTTATGGTTTAGACCATTAAGTCAGGAATAGCCCCATTTGCCATTTGCTCTCAGACGTTCCAAGAAAGAGTAAACTCGGCGCATAGGCTGTTAAGCCTTCCCGTGTCGTTACATCTGAAACAACAAATACAGGAGGCATCCTGCATTTAGCGCAGCGGCGACAAACGCAGAATGTCCCAAATTCCTACTTGAGGAGCTGGAACGATTAGCAAATTTCAGATGGATGCCGATTGGTTGTGTTTCGACCCGGAGCCGTCAAAACCGACGTTTCGCCCTCCACCCGGAGCAGTCGACGCGCATTGCCACGTATTCGGCCCCGGCGACGTGTTTCCGTATGCCCCCGAGCGCAAGTACACGCCCTGCGACGCGCCCAAGGAAAAACTCTGGGAATTACGCGATTTTCTGGGCCTCGAACGCAACGTTATCGTGCAGGCGTCGTGTCACGGCCACGATAACCGCGCGCTTTGCGACGCCCTGACTCATTCCGGGGGCCGTGCCAGGGGCGTCGCCAGCGTGGCAGCGAATGTTACTGACGATGAGCTGGCAATGCTCGATCGCGCCGGTGTTCGAGGCGCACGCTTCAACTTCGTCAAGCGACTCGTCGATGCGCGGCCGGACGCCGAGTATGCTGCACTCGCCGCGCGGCTCGCGCCGCTCGGTTGGCACGTCGTCATTTACTTCGAAGCGGCCGACCTCGAAGATCGTTTCGAGTTCTTCTCGAGTTTGCCGGTTACGCTCGTCGTCGATCATATGGGCCGACCGGACGTTACGAAGGATCCCGAAGGGCCCGAATTCGATTTGTTTATCCGCCTGTTGCGCGACAACGCCGACATCTGGTGTAAAGTCACGTGTCCGGAGCGGCTCACGAAATCGGGTCCGCCCGGATACGAGGATGTCGTGCCTTTTGCACGACGCATCGTCAGCGAATTTCCGGATCGCGTGTTGTGGGGTACGGACTGGCCGCACCCGAACATGAAATCGCATGTGCCGGACGACGGTTTGCTCGTCGACTTTATTCCGAAGATCGCGACGACGACCGAAAGGCGACGCAAACTGCTCGTCGACAACCCGATGCGGCTTTACTGGCCCGAGGAGTAACGGTAATGGCTTTGCATAAACCGTATATCGACATACCCGGCACGACGATCTTCGATGCCGATATGGCGCGGCGTGGTTATCACCTCAACCAGTTCTGCATGTCGCTCATGAAAGCGGAGAATCGCGAGCGTTTCAAGGCGAATGAACGCGATTTTCTCGATGAGTGGCGGATGACCGAGGAACAGAAACAGGCGGTCCTCGACCGCGACTACAACCGCATGATCGGGCTTGGCGGCAATATCTATTTCCTCGCGAAACTTTTTTCGACCGATGGGCAATCCTTCGAACAGGCCGCCGCTTCAATGACCGGTCTCAGCCGTGAGGAGTACCGGCAGATGATGCTCAGCGGCGGGCGGACGCCCGAGGGAAATCGATACAAGGGGGAGACCAAATAATGGCTAGAGTCAGCGCGGGCGTTACGACATCACACGTGCCGGCGATCGGCGCCGCAATCGATACCGGCAAAACGGGTACGGACTACTGGGCGCCGGTGTTCGCGGGCTACGAGTTCTCCAAGGCGTGGATACGTGATGCGAAACCCGACGTCATTTTGCTCGTGTACAACGATCATGCCTCGGCTTTCGGCCTGGACATGGTGCCGACATTCGCCATCGGCTGCGCCGATGCGTTCGATCCGGCGGACGAGGGCTGGGGGCCACGGCCCGTGCCGACCGTACAGGGCCACCCCGATCTGGCCTGGCACATTATGCAGTCGGTGATTCAGGACGACTTCGACCTCACGGTCGTAAACGAGATGGACGTCGATCATGGACTGACGGTGCCGCTGTCGCTGATGTTCGGTCAGCCCGACGAATGGCCCTGCCGGGTCATCCCGTTCGCGGTCAACGTCGTCCTTTATCCACCACCTTCGGGACAGCGATGTTTCAACCTCGGCAAGGCGCTCCGGCGCGCGATCGATTCCTTCGATGCGGACCTCAACGTGCAGATCTGGGGCACGGGAGGTATGAGCCACCAGCTTCAGGGCCCGCGTGCCGGTCTGATCAACCAGGAATTCGACAACGACTTTCTGGACCGGCTGGTTACGGTTCCGGCCGAACTCGCTATGATGCCGCGAGTCGACTACGCGCGCGAGGCGGGCTCCGAGGGTATTGAACTCGTCATGTGGCTGATCATGCGCGGCGCGCTGAACGACAAGGTACGGGAATTACACCGTTTTTATCATGTGCCCGGTTCGAACACGGCCATCGGGCACCTGATACTCGAGAATCGTTAGCGGACATTCCAAGAACAACGAAACTCAGGAGGAAACAATGAAAGTCGTACTGGCGGGCGCAGGCGCGTTTGGTAAAAAACATCTAAACGGGATCAAGCACATCGACGGTGTCGACGTGGTGTCGCTCGTCGGCAGGCAACTCGAGGATACAAAGGCGATTGCCGATGAGTACGGCATCGCACACGCGACGACCGATCTGGCCGAGGCGCTGGCGCTGCCGGGTATCGACGCCGCGATCCTCTGCACGCCGACTCAGATGCACGCTGCGCAGGCGATCCAATGCATGGACGCGGGAAAACACGTACAGGTCGAGATTCCGGCCGCCGATTCGCTGGCTGACGCGAACGCTGTCGTCGACAAACAGCGCGAGACCGGATTGGTTTGCATGGTCGGCCACACGCGCCGCTTCAATCCATCACATCAGTGGGTGCACAAAAAAATTCAGGCCGGTCAACTCAACATTCAGCAAATGGACGTGCAGACCTACTTTTTCCGCCGCAAGAACATCAATGCGGACGGCGGGCCGCGGTCGTGGACGGATCATCTGCTGTGGCACCACGCCGCGCACACAATCGATCTGTTTCAGTACCAGGCAGGTGGCAAGATCATTGCCGCGAACGCGATCGCGGGACCGACCCATCCCGAACTCGATATCGCCATGGACATGTCGATACAGCTCAAAACGGATAACGGCGCGATCTGCACTCTGTCGCTGTCTTTCAACAATGATGGCCCGCTGGGTTCGTTCTTCCGCTACATCTGTGATAACGGCACTTACATTGCAAGCTACGACGATCTCTTTGACGGCTATCAAAACGCCGTCGATGTCACGAAGGTCGACGTATCAATGAACGGCATCGAACTTCAGGATCGGGAATTTTTCGCAGCGATCCGGAAAGGCCGCGAGCCGAGAACCAGCATCGCGAACGTGCTGCCGTGTTATCAAACCATGCACGACCTCGAGCAATCAATGCAGTAGAGCGACTGGGGACTATTGATGCAGATACGCGAACTCGGGGCGTTCAGGGTCCCGGCCATCGGCCTGGGCTGCATGAATCTGTCGCACGCCTATGGCACTTCGCCGCCCCCGGAAGTCGGCCGGCGGGTATTGGAGAAGGCGATCGACATCGGCATTACGCATTTCGATACGGCAACGCTTTACGGCTTTGGCCGCAACGAGGCGCTGGTCGGCGCGGCGCTGAAGCCGCATCGGCGGGAGATTCTGCTGGCCAGCAAGTGCGGCACGCGCGGGGTCGACGGCAAACGCGAGATCGATGGCCGCCCCGAGGTACTGGCAAAGGATCTCGAGGCGTCCTTGCAGCGGCTGCAGACCGACGTGATCGACCTCTATTACCTGCATCGCTGGGACAAGCGGATCCCGATCGAGGAATCGATCGGCGCTCTCTCGGGCTTCGTCAAGGAAGGCAAGGTTCGGGCTATCGGGCTGTCCGAGGTTTCTGCAGCAACGCTCAGAAAGGCGCACGCCGTCCACCCGATCGCGGCAATTCAGTCCGAATACTCCCTGTGGACCCGCAATGCGGAAATAGGCGTCCTCGAGGCCTGCCGCGAACTCGAGGTGGCGTTCGTGGCGTTTTCCCCTTTGGGGCGTGGCTTTCTCGCCGCTGCCGCCCTCGAGCCCGATCAGCTGGCCGAAAAGGATATACGCCGGCACATGCCCCGGTTCCAGGAGCCGCACTTTTCCAGGAACAGGAGATGGCTGGAGGAATTCAAAGCAATCGCTGCCGCTGTGGACTGCACGCCGGCGCAGCTCGCGCTCGCGTGGGTGCTGCGGCAGGGGCCTTTCATCCACGCGATCCCGGGCACCACGTCGCCACAGCATCTCGATGAAGATTTCCGGGCCCGGCAGATTTCCCTGTCGCAGGATATACTCGATAAACTCGATGCGTTGATCAATCCGTCGACCGTCAGCGGTCCGCGCTATTCCGCGTCGACCCAGGCCGAGATCGACACCGAGGAATTCGAGTAACATTCGCCAATTGACGCCGATTTTCTGAGGCGCGACACCCTGAGGACGTCACTCATCGATGATGTTTGAAACGGCAGAACTCGGCCAGAGCGTTGGCAAAGCCGAATTTAAGGACCGCGAGCGCGAGCTGCGCGGCAGGTTGCTGGAACTGCAATATCGCGCGCTTCGTCTGCAGCGTTTCCCGGTACTCATCGACTTCGCGGGCGTCGACGGCGCGGGCAAAGGCTCGACCGTCAACATGCTCAACAAATGGATGGATCCGCGCTGGCTGCGCACGGTCGGCTATCGACCACCCACTGAGGAAGAGCGCGCGCGGCCGCGCTTCTGGCGCTATTGGCGTGACCTCCCGCCGAAAGGCCGTATGGGGCTGTACCTGAGTGGCCGCTATTCACGGCCGCTGTTAAAGAGGGTTTATTCAGGGCTCAGCGATCAGGAATTCGACGAACGGCTCGTCGAAATCATCCGTTTCGAGAATGCGCTTGCGGACGACGGCGTGCTGATTCTGAAGTTCTGGATGCACCTCAGTGCCGCGCATCAAAAAGCGCGCCTCGAAGCGCTTACCGCCGATCCGGATCAAAGCTACCGGGTGGGCGAAGACGACTGGCGCAACCACGAACACTACGACGACTTCATCACCGCGGCAGAGAAGATCATAACGAGAACGAATCGTTCCAGCGCGCCCTGGAAAATAGTCGAAGGCGTCGATTCCAATTACCGTCACCTGCGCGTCGGCGAAATCATTGCCGCCGAGCTGTCTCGGCATCTGGAACATCAGGAAAGCCTGCTTGCTGCCGAACCTGCAGCCCGTCCAGTGGGCGCGACACGCACCAAGGATCCATCGCCGTCCCCACCGACCGTGTTCGACAAGCTCGACCTGTCGGCCACGGTTGCCAAGAGCACGTATGCAAGAAAAAGGAAGAAATATCAGGCAAAGCTCGGCGAGCTGGGCCGCAGAGCATTGGAAAAAGGGCTGTCAACCGTGCTGGTGTTCGAGGGGCCGGATGCCAGCGGCAAAGGTGGCGCGATCCGGCGCACCGTCTGGAGTCTGGACGCCCGCACATATCGTGTGCACCAGTTCGCGGCACCGACCGAAGAGGAGCGTGCGCATCATTATCTGTGGCGTTTCTGGCGCCAACTGCCGCGCGCCGGGCATGTCACGGTTTTCGATCGGAGCTGGTACGGACGGGTACTGGTGGAGCGCGCCGAGGGCTTCGCGACCGAGGCGGAATGGCGACGCGCATACAACGAGATCAACGACTTCGAGCATCAGATCGTCCGCCGCGGTGTGCTGCTTTTGAAATTCTGGCTGCACATCAGCAAAGACGAGCAGTTAAAGCGTTTCAAAGATCGCGCAGACTCCCCGTACAAGTACTGGAAGCTGACCGAAGAGGACTGGCGAAATCGCGAGCAGTGGGACACCTACAAGCTGCTCGGCCACGACGTGATTCAGTACACGAGTACGAAGACCGCCCCCTGGGTGCTCATCGAGGGTGACGACAAGCACTACGCAAGACTCAAGGTCCTCCAGACCGTCCGCGATCACCTCGAACAGCACGTCGCCTGATCCGGAAGCCCCGCGATACGCCCCACGATCGGTCCGGGCAGGTCCTGCGCGCCTGCAGCCGATCCAGCACAGCCCCTGAGGCCGCGCCGCTCCTGGCCTGGCGAGCCGATCCGCCCGGCTCCGAATACGCCCCGATTGCCTAAAGAATCGCCGCGCCCGGTCGATACTGAGTAGGTACCAGTGGGTGGTCAGTAGCCTGATCGATTACGGGGAGCTCACCCTGCTACGGAAACGGCACTGCGCTACGCGCAGCCATGGACTTTATTGCGCGCTGCAAGAGACAACGCATTGCTGAAAACGGATCGAATCGGACTGGTCATCGTCTTCGCCTCACTCTCGGCGATAGCGGTGATTGTTTTCATGGTTTTCCAGTACCAGCGCGATGATCGTCTGGCCGACATTCGTTCCACAGGCGTGAGTCTCGCTCGAGTACTCTCGGGTATCCCCTACGACCAGCTGATCCCGGGTGGTGCGCAGCAGGGCGTGATTCAGGTGCTGCGTCACAGCGCGGGCAATGACGAATTCGCGTACGTCAGTATCGTTGACGGTCGGGGTCAAACGGTCACCGAAGTCGCCCTGGACGGCGTGATCGTACCGCCGGCAACTATGCCCATCGAACCCTCCGCCTGGCTGGGCGAGTCACAACTCGCGTTACCCAGCGATCGCCGCAAGATCATCGAATTCCATGCGCCGCTGCTCGAAGCCGGCAATCTTCTGGGTTTCGTGCGCCTGGGCTATCTGTATCCGGCGGGTGGTCTCAGCCTGCAGCAACTGCCGTTTATCGCCACCGTCTCGCTGCCCGTGTTCCTGCTCGTACCTCTGTTCTACCTTCTGCTGCGCATGGAAGTCCGCCCGATCCGCGCCGCGAATCAACAAATGAACAGTCTCATGGAAGGCGAAGGATTTCGCCGTCTCGAGGTGGCCGCAACCGGCGAACTCGGCGATTTCATGCAGCGATTCAATCAATTTGTCGAACTCGCCAGCGCGAAGATTCAGGCGCTGGAGCACGACCAGCAGCGTTTGATCACCTCTAGCAAACTACTCACGTATCGAAAAAACCGGGTCGAGACCGTACTCGAGACGCTGCCCGAGGCCGTAATGATTCTCGACGAAACCGGCACGATTACCTTTGCCAATCAGAAACTTGCGGCGCTGTTTAGCGTCTCTCAGGAAGTCATACTCGCGCAACCCGTGCAACAATGGTGTGATAACCCCGACATCCTGCAGCTGATTTCCAAGTATCAAACGGGCGGCAAGGCACGCACGTTCACCGACACGATCCGCTTCAATCTCGATACCGCATCGACCCGGTCGATTGCGACCAAGACCTATCCGTTGTTCTCCCCCAAGAATCCCTCGGCAGCGATCGGCACATTGATCATCTTTCGCGACGAAACCCAGGAAGCGCTCGCGCGCCAGGCGCGCGGCGACTTCGTCGCCCACTTGTCGCATGAACTCAAGTCGCCGCTCAATGTGCTCGGTATGTACAGCGAATCGTTGCTCGGCGAAGCCGGCAAGACAGAGGAATTCCGCGTCGAGGCGGCCAACGTCATCGCCGAGGAAGTCGACCGCCTCAGCTCGCTGATATCGGGCCTGTTGAGCATGACGCAGATCGAAAGCGGCAGCCTGACGCCGGACCGCAGTCTCGTAAAACTCGGTGACGTCGCGTCCGCCGCTTTCGCGGAAGCACGGCACATGGCGGCCAACAAGGACTACGAATTCCACATCGACCTGCCGAAGGAAATGAATCCGGTGCACGTCGACAAGGACTTGATTCGTATCGCGCTCACGAACCTGCTCAGCAACGCCGTGAAGTACAACAGTCCGGGCGGCGAGGTCCGGCTCACGATCGAGGAGACCGAAGACGCCATTCAGATTCGCGTGGCCGACTCGGGAATAGGCATCAGCGAGGACGAAGCCGCGAAAATATTCGACAAGTTCTATCGATCGACGGACGAGCGCGTGCAGTCGATCGGTGGCCACGGTCTCGGGCTGGCGCTCGCGAGGCAGATTATCGAACTGCACCACGGCACCCTGTCGCTAAACCATGAGCGTGAGCAAGGCTCTGAATTCATTATCAATCTTTGGAAGGAGACGACTGCGGTCAAGCAGGCGATATGACGATGAAGCGCGTATGGATAGTGGACGATCATGCCCCGATCAGGCGGGTGTTGAAACTCGGAATCGAGCAGGCCGGCTATGAGGTCGATGTCGCGGCCAACGGCTCCGAGTGTCTCGTCAAGTTGTGCAACGGGCACCCGGATTTTCTGGTGACCGACGTCGACATGCCACGCATGTCCGGCAAGGAGCTGTGTTTGGCGATCGATAAACAGTTTCCGAACCGGTCGTTCCCGATTGTCGTGCTAACGTCGCGCACGGAACTCGAGCATCGGGAATGGACTCGGCGTATCGACAATTTGACGTTCATGGAAAAACCCGTCAGCGTGCGCCGACTTGTATCGCACATCGACAGCTGCCTCGGCGACGTCGAGCAGACTGTGAGGGTGTGAGATGACCGCGAATATCCTCGGCTCGCTGTCGATGGCCAAATATGAACGGCTGCTGCCACGCATATTTCCGGGCGCGATCAAGCTGGAGATTCATGACAGTAAAGGCGAAAGATTCTGGCGCCTGTGCCCCGACAAACCTGTCGGCAAGGATGGCGAAGCGACGATAACCGACAATCCTGTCGTCGCCTGGGCCGATTTCGGCGCCGGCATCAGCCGCCGCCAGCTGCCCTCGGGTGAGATCCAGTTTCGTGCGGCGCTGACGTCGCGTGAGCATGGCCCGCTCGGCTGGCTGACCGCGGCGTACAACACACAGCCGAGCGTGCCGATGTCGACCGCGCCCGAGCCCCTGCGGCGCGCGTTTGCCGATGCGGCGGCATTCCTACAGGAAGAAATCGAGCTGCAGTCGGAATGCGATCAGCTTGCGATCGAACTCACCGAACGTTACGAGGAACTGAATCTGGTCTATGCAACGAAAGACCAGGTCGAGTTTTTTGAGGAAGGCCAGGATGCGCTCGCGCGGCTCGTGCACAACTGTGCCGATTATCTCGACGTCGACCTGGCCGCGCTTATCTGCCGGGACCGCGGCCTGGTGCTGCATGATGTAAATAAAGCCGGGGCACCGCCTGCCAAGGAGCAGCTACTCGATATTCTCGGCTCGCGGATTTACGATCGCGTCGAATCTCAGGTACAGCCTGTTGTGCTAAACGACACCAGTACCGAGGAGCGCGACCGTTTCTTCGGAGGTCGAACGGAGAACCTGATTGCCTTCCCGGTCGTCGATGATCACGGCACGGCAATCGGCATGCTCTCCGTTGTCACACACCGGTCCGGACACACATTTTCCAATGGCGACCGGAACCTGCTCGAGGTCATGGCGAAAAAAGCGTCGCGAATAATTCACACGCACCATGATTCGCTCACGGGACTCATGAATCGTAGCGGCTTCGAGTCGTCCCTGATCGCGGCACTCGCGAGCACGCGCAGCAAGAGTCTGCAGCATTGCCTGTTGCACATCGACATGGATCAGCTGCACGTCGTCAATGATCTCATGGGGTTTCAGGAGGGTGACAGCCTGATTCGGCGCGTCGCGAAAACGCTGCGCAGCATCCTGCGCGACAGCGATTTCCTGGCGCGGCTCGGCGGCGATGAATTCGGCGTGCTGCTGGCCAATTGTGATCTGAATCAGGCGCATGCCATCGCCGACAAGATTCGCGGCGCGATTCGTCAGCTGACGGTCGTTTCGGCGAGTCGACAGCTCGATGTGACCGCCAGCATCGGCATCGCGTCCATCGACCGCGAATCCGATGGACTGGTCGCGGTAATGGCATCCGCCGAAATCGCCTGCAAATCGGCCAAGGAACTTGGTAAGGATAGTGTCCAGGTGTTCCAGCAAGACAACACCTCGCTGGTACGGCGCAGCGAGGAGATCGAGTGGATCGGTCGCGTACAGCAGGCACTGCGCGATGACCGGTTCATACTGTACAGCCAACCCGTCATGCCGATCAGGGACAAGGAAGACCCGGCGCACTTCGAAGTGCTGGTGCGCATGCTCGATGACCAGGGGGGCATACTGGCGCCGGGAACGTTTCTGCCCGCCGCCGAGCGCTACCAGCTCATGCCATTGCTGGATCGCTGGGTGATTCGCAATGCACTCAAGGTACTCGCGTCAAGCTGGAATTCGATCGCACCGAGCGACGCCGTTTTCTGCATCAATCTCTCGGGCCAGTCGTTGACCAACACCGGCTTCCTCGCGTTTGTCGCGGACGAATTCGAGCAGTCGGGCATTGCGCCAAATCGAATTTGTTTCGAGATCACCGAAACAGCAGCGATCTCGAACATCGATGAAGCTACGACATTTATAGACGAATTACAGAAGATCGGTTGCCGCTTCGCGCTCGACGATTTCGGCGCGGGCCTCAGCTCGTTCGGCTATCTCAAGGTCTTGCCCGTCGACTATCTGAAAGTCGACGGCAGTTTCGTGCGTGAGGTCACCCGCGACGTCGTATCGCATTCGATGGTCAGCGCGATCTGTCAGATCGGCCGTACGATGGGTCTGTCGATTATCGCGGAATACGTCGGCGATCAGGAAACCGTGGATACATTGCGCGACATTGGCGTCGACTATTTGCAGGGATTCTTTATCGGCAAGCCTGAACCGCTTCACGACACGCTCGATCGCCTGCAGGGCGAAGCGAGTGTTGCCTCTGCATGAACGAGCCGGCACAAGCAGCCAGCGCACCGGTAACGCGGGTGCGTATCGGCGTCGCGACACATGTCGCGCCGAAATTCTCGCTGACCGGCAACGAAGCGCTGCAGGACCTGATGCTCGTCATCGACGAGTGTGTCGATGCCCGTGAGTTCAAGATCATCATCGATTTCTCGGCCGTGCGAACGATCGACAGCGTCGCCATCTCGGCGCTCATGGACCTGCAGGACCGTCTGCTGAAACTGGGCGGTTGGGTCAAGATTTCCGGGCACAACGGCATCATTGCCGAAGTAGCGGAGATTACCGGACTGTCCGACTACATCACGTTCCTGAACAACGACGGCGGCCGGGATAGTAAAAAGAACGAGGACATCAGCCTGGGGCCCGGTGCGAGGCTCGGCGACATTCTCATCGCGTGGGGCCTCGTCACGCAGGCGAAGATCGACGAGGCGCTGAAGCTGCAGGAGCGGCTCGGCAAGCGCATGGGCCAGATCATCATCGACAAAGGCTGGGTTTCCGAGAACGACGTACTGCGCGCGCTCAGCGAGCAACTCGGCGTGCCGTTCGTACGTATTCGTCCCGGCCTGTTCGATCCGGAAACAGTTACGCTGCTCGAGCGCAGCGTCGCGAAACGCCTGTGCGTGATGCCGCTGTTTCGCGTGCGCAGCGTACTGTACCTTGCGACCGCAAAACCGCAGGACATGCCGACGTTCGAGGAGGTGTCCGAGCGGCTACAGTGCGTCGTCCGGCCGGTGTTGGCGCGCAAGGAAGACATTCTCAAACTGCTCAACGAGTCACTCGCGTCGGATGACCTGCAGTTCGACATGATCGGCGACGTCGACGAAGATTTTGCGGTCATCGAGAATATGCAGGTCGACGATTATGCGGCGATCGATGAAGTCGCGGCCGGCAGCCCCGTCGTCAACCTCGTCAACTCAATCATTCAGCGCGCGGTGCACGACGGTGCAAGCGATATTCACCTCGAACCGTTTCGCACCCACTCGCGGATCCGGTTTCGGATCGACGGAGTGTTGTACGAATTCACGGCGCCGCGTGTCGAGCTGCATCCGGCGTTGGTGTCACGGCTCAAGGTCATGGCGAATCTCGATATCGCCGAACGGCGCATGCCGCAGGACGGTCGCATCCAGGTGCACACGCAGGGTCGTTCGGTGGATTTGCGCTTCAGCTCCTTGCCGGGGCTATACGGCGAGAAGGTCGTGCTGCGTATTCTCGACAAGAACCAGGCCATCCTCGACGTCAACAAGCTCAACATGTATGACGGCAATCTCAGGGCATTCAAACAACTCCTTGACAGCACTCATGGCCTGATTCTCGTGACCGGCCCGACAGGCAGCGGCAAGACAACGAGCTTGTATGCGGCGCTCAATTACCTGAACAGCATCGAGAAGAACATCGTCACGATCGAGGACCCGGTCGAGTACCAGATCGACATTATCAACCAGAACGAAGTTCGCACCGGCATCGGACTGACCTTCGCGAAGATCCTCAAACACGTCCTGCGTCAGGATCCCGATATCGTCATGGTGGGCGAAATCCGTGAGCGAGAGACGGCCGAGATCGCGGTGCAGGCGGCGCTGACGGGTCACCTCGTATTGTCGACGCTGCACACGAACGATTCGATCGGTGCGGTCACCCGCCTGATCGACATGGGCGTCGAGCCCTACCTGCTGTCATCGGCGATGCTCGGCGTTGTCGGCCAGCGTCTGGTCAGAACTATCTGTCCGGGCTGCAAGGCCGATTCCCTTGCGTCCGCAGAGGTTATAGAACGCTATGGCTGGCAGGATCAGGGCGACGTAAAACTCGCCCGCGGCAAGGGCTGCGAACAGTGCTACGACTCCGGGTACAAGGGCCGCATGGGCATTCACGAACTCCTCAAGACCGACGGCGAACTGCAGAAACTGATCATCTCGAGCCCGAGCCGTGACGAGCTGACCGCGTACCTCGACCAACGCGAATTCCGCAATTTGTTCAAGGACGGGATGGCGCGCGTGCTCGAGCGTCGGACTACGATCGAGGAAGTCTCGCGAGTTACGACTCTGTAACCATGGCACTCGAATACGATATCGCTCCCGTCAACGAGGCCGCGCCGAAAAAGGCACGCGGCGGGCTGCAGCTGAGCTTGCCGGGACGACGCCGCGCTCCGACCAGCGACGACCGCATGTTCTTTACCGAGCAGCTTGCCCTGTTGCTCGAAACCGGTGAGAGCCTTTATGGCGCGCTGGCGACGATTACCCACCAGACCGAAAGCCCGCAGATGCGTACCGTTGTCGAGCGCATCGCCCAGGACATCAGCGAGGGCCGGACTTTTGGCGCCGCGCTCGCCAAACACGAAGAAGTGTTTTCATCTACCTACGTGAATCTGATAACCGCAAGCGAAACCGGTGGTTTCATGTACGAAGTCCTGCAGCAATTGCTCGACATGGATCGCAAGCGCGAGGAACTCAAGAGTACGCTCGTGTCGGCCGCAACATACCCGGCGTTTCTGATTGCGTTTTCGCTCGCGGTGGTTACGTTCGTGCTCGTCGTCGTGTTCCCGAAGTTCGGTTCCATGTTCGCATCGATCTACGACCAGCTGCCGATGTCGACGAAAGCTCTGATGTCGCTCAGTGATCTGCTTCGACAGTACTGGATCTTTGTCCTCGGCGGTCTGGGCGTTGCGGTCGTCGGCGTACGCCAGTGGCTAACGAGCGACAGCGGCACCGCGCGAGTCGATCATCTGAAGCTGCACCTGCCGGGCGTGCGCGACGTGTTCCGACAAATCTATCTCGTGCAGTCACTACAGGTGCTCAGCCTGTCGCTTGTCAATGGTGTGTCCGTCATGGAAAGCCTCGATGCCTGTCGCGACGTCGTTCGCAATTCGCTGTTTCGGGGTTTGATCGCCGATGTCGAGGACAAGGTGCAGTCGGGTGCCGGCGTGGCGGCCGGTTTTGCCGAATCCACATTCGTTCCCGACCTCGCGAAACACATGATTGCGACAGGCGAGCAGACCGGCAACCTCGGCAAGGTCATGGGCCGCATCGCGGAGTACTACGAAATCCAGCTCACGAAGAGACTGGCCATGCTCTCCAAACTGGCCGAACCGGTCATGCTGCTCGTGATGGGCGTCGTCGTCGGCGTGCTCGTGAGTTCGCTGATCCTGCCGATATTCAAACTCTCGCGTGCTGTGAGCTGAGCCGGCACACGCCGGCAACGTGCAAAAAAACGTGAACCAGTGCCTAAAGCATCGGCACGTGCTGCCGATACCTCTCGAGTAGCGGACGAAATATCTTGTGAAAGGAGCTAACCTTATGATTTCGCTGGAAAAAAATCGAGCCCAGCGCGGCTTTACCCTGGTGGAGTTGCTGATCGTCGTGATCATTCTGGCGATTCTTGCTGCGATTATCGTGCCGCAGTTCACCGCGGCGACGGATGATGCGACGCAGTCCGCCTACGACACGAACATCGCCAATTTACGCTCCGCGATCGATCTGTATCGTCAGCAGCACCAGGCGTATCCGGGTGCCGTCACCTCGACAGGCGCAGGTTGCCCGGCTGGCTCCGCGAACGTGCCGGGCGCCGTTGGCGAACCGGCGTTCATCGCCCAGCTCCGTAACTACACGAACGCCGCGGGAATCGCCTGCACCGGCACGGATGCGACGTTCCGGTATGGCCCGTATCTCAAGGACGACCTGCCGGACAATCCGCTCGGGGCCGTCCCCAACAACACCGTTAACGTAGTCGCAACCGGCATTCTCGGGCTCGCGAGCAGCGGCACGGATGGCTGGCGATTCGACTCGGTGACCGGCGAGTTCATCGGCGACGAGTAATCCCATCCAACAAAGGGGACATTCCTGATTTAATGCGCAAGTACACTAAATCAGGAATGTCCCCTTTTTCGTGGAGACGACACGATGAGGGCACGGCAAGGACGCGGCTACAGCCTGATTGAAATGCTGATTGTCGTCGGCCTGCTTGCGCTGATCGCCGCGGCAGCCGCGCCCACCTTCCAGAAGACCGACGACGCGGCGCTGGACCGCGCCTCGACCGAAGTCGCCCGCGCGTTGCGGTTTGCGCACGGCGAGGCAATTCGCACCGGTCTGCCGCATGGCGTGATCGCTGACCAGCCGAACCAGTGGCTGAAAGTTTATCGGCTGGACGATACCGTCAATCCGCCCGTCGTCCACTACGACGTCTACGATCCGCAGACCAAGCAGCTTTACGACCTGAGATTCAATGCCGGTCTGCTGGATGCCGCCATCACGCAGATCTATTTCAAGTTTCAGGGCTTCCTCCTTCCCCAGACCTATCTCGGTTTCTCTGGCGGCACCGGTGTGCCGAAATACAACGACTCCGGCACCATCCGAATGCTGGAGAATGGCTATATCCGTCTCGGGCTGAACGGGCTGTCGGCAACGATAGCCGTATCGCCAATGACGGGTCGGGTGACGATCCAGTGAACCGGCCATTACGTTCAAATCGTCAATCGGGCCTGACCTACGTCGAGGTCATGGTCGCGACCGTGTTGGTGGCGATTGCGTTGCTGCCTGCCATGGACGGCCTGTATACGGCGATGCGGGGCAACGATGTCTACGAGTCATCGTCGCGCCAGCACTACGCCGCGCTCGCACTGATGGAAGACATGCTGGCCGAGCCATTCTCGTTGCTCACGGACGCCGCTGCGGTCGTCGGCAGCGAGACTACGCCCAGCAGTTACTCGGACGCGGGGGGCACTCCGGACCGGCGCCTCGTGTTTATCGCGCTCTACGACGGGGACAACGCCGATGGCGACGGCAATGTGTTCACGGTTCCCGACCCCAACCTTGACGGTGACAACAACCCGTACACGGGATACGCGGGCCTGCTCTGGGTGCGCGTAGAAGTCGAAGGCTCGGTCACATCGCTCGAAAGCCTGACGGCGCCGTGAGTCGTTGAAATGCGCACGCGTCACAACACTGAAGCCGGGTTTACGATTATCGAACTGTTGATCTCGCTCGCGCTGGCCGCCCTGTTGCTGACCGCGATGACCGGCCTCGTCAATAACGCGCTCGAGATCCGGGCTGACACCGGCACGCGCAACGCCACGATGCGCGACGTCCGCTTCGCGATGCAGCGCATGGTGACGGCCGTACTCGGCACCGAACGCCTGCTGCTGCCGCTCGCCGACAACCCGAACACGAACTGGCGCGAGCACGTCCGCGAACAGACCGTGCCGGCCTCAGCACCCGAGGGCGACAGTACGCTGGCAACCGCGGTGCTTGCTGTGACGCTGGATCCGACGCTCGACATCAACGCGGACGGTTTTGCGGATGCCGACAACGACAAGGACGGGCGCATCGATGAAGATCTGGCTAACGACAATTCTAGCGACGGCGCGCCTGGAATCATCGGCATCGACGACGACGGCGACGGCTCAGTCGACGAAACGGACTCGGGTTCGCCCAATAAAGACAACGACGAAGACGGCCTGGATATAGACGACTCGATCGACGGGATAGACAACGATAACGACGGTGCGATAGACGAAGATATTCATTTCGACATGAACCGGGATATTGCGCCCGGCATCGGAGATTTTGATGACGACGGCGATGGCGCCATCGATGAAGGTTACAACGACGATGATGACGAAGACGACCTGCGAGGCGAGGACTGGTTCGACGTCGTCGCCTTCTACCTGAACGGCTCGACACTCATGGAGCGCCGCCCCAACCTGAATTCCGTCAATGGCGCGGATTTCTCCGAGCATGTAATCGCCGAGAACGTCACGCGATTTCGCGTCGAGCGCATCCCGGACACGGGTCGGCGTGCGGCGCTTGTCGACCTTACACTGGAAATATCGAGCCAGGGCACCGAACCTCTGAGCCTCAACACCCGGGTTCGGGTTGGCGGTGGGAAATGAATCGCCGGGGACACATCACTTTCCCGAAGAGCGGCAATGCACGTCCCTGTTTGCCGATGTCCGTCAATAGACGTCAGTACGCCGGCCGGAACAGTCATGCCCGCACAGAGAACCGCGGCTTCGTCCTGTCCGCGGTCCTGTTTGCCATCACCCTGCTCGCCGCCGTCGCATTCGTACTCGCCTACCAGGGCGTAAGCCAGACAGGTATAGCATCCGGCGAGCTCGAACGCGATCGACTGCGCTACGCCGCCGAGGCGGGCCTGGCTCACGCGCGTTTGGAGCTATCGCAGCATTTTTCTTGCAGCGGCTACACCGACATTCCGACAACCAGCTTTGGTGCGGACAGTTACAGCGCAACGATCAGCCCGCTGAGCGGCTCACCCGTTTCGGTGACGGCAATCGGCCAGTCAGCGGACGGTATCGAGCACACACTGGCCGTCGCCGACGCCAAAGCTTACCAGTCGCCTGTCACCATCGTCTTACAGCTCAGTGTTGACGCCGGCAAGGACACGTTTCTCGACGACAACGTTCCGGACCGCAATTTCGGTGGCGCTAGCTATATCCAGGTCGAACAGAACGGGGATATGCGGCCGCTCCTGCAGTTCGATCTCAGTGCTATTTCCGCGAATGCGACCATCCGGTCGGCGCGCCTGGAGCTGCGTCAAACGAGGCTTGACACGGCGGGCGCAGTCGCGGTGCATCGCATGACCGGCGACTGGATCGAAGGAACCGGGAATAGTGGGGGCACCGCAGACGGTGCGACCTGGGAGACCCACGACGCCAGCTCACCCTGGCAGCAGCCCGGCGGGGAGTTCTCGAGTGCCATCTATGCTTTGTCCAATGTCGTCAACGGAACGACCTGGGCGGCATGGGACGTGACGACGCTCGTGCAGGAGTGGGTATCAAAGACCGTTCCGAACTACGGCATCGTGCTGATCGGCGACAGCCAGATCGCGCGGGCCGAATTCGCCTCGCGGGAGACCAACAATCCGCCGGATGCGCCGAAACTGACCATCAGCTACGCCTGCGAGTGCGGGGTCGTCTGTACGGCCGGGGGAAGCTTCAATACGATCACCTTGTCGACCGATAGTGCAGCGATCCTCGGCGGCTTGAGCTTTACCGACAAGGACCTTGTCGAATATGACCCGGCGACCGACACCGCGAGTCTATTCTTCGATGGCAGCCTGACGACCCTGAATGTCGATATCACCGCGCTGCATGTCTTGGCCAACGGCCATCTGATTCTGGCTGGCAAGGGCAATCCTGACGTGACACTCGGAGGTCTGATCTTCCAGGCCGGGGATCTGGTCGATTATGACCCTGTCGCGGATACTGCCACGCTGATATTCGATGGCGATGCGCTGTTTACCGACCCGCTCGAGATTTTTACGTCGATCCACGTCGGCCCGGGCAGCGGTGGTGGATCTTATTACCTCGACAAATTCAACGCGATTGCCTATGACGGTAACGACGGCACATTGGATTGGACTGCGGGCTGGCAGGAGGGCGGCGAATCCGATGGGCCGACGGCCGGCAAAGTCATGGTTGTCGGTAACCGATTACGTGTCTGGGGCAAAAGCGGTGGCGGCGAATCCCTGACTCGCGAGGCTGATTTGAGTAGCGCGACCACGGCAACACTGACTTTCAGTTATCAACGCGCTGTCGTCGTGTCGGTGGGATCCGTCACACTGCAAGTCTCTGACAATGGCGGTGGCAGCTGGACGAATCTCACGACATACAACCTCAGCGCCGACGACCCGGGGCCGGTTTTAGAAAACATCGACATCACGCCCTACATTGCGGCCAACACACAGATTCGATTTCTGTCCAACGGTGGCGAGGACGGCCAGTACATCTACTTCGACGATGTGCAGATCAGTATCGAAGTTGGTAGTGGCGGTCCCACAGCCCACTGGAAGCTGGACGACGGGACCGGAACAACGGCCATCGACTCCGAAGGCGGCCATGACGGCACGTTGAGCAATGGGCCCGTCTGGGTAGCGGGCCAGCTCGGCAATGCGCTGCAGTTCGATGGTGCCGATGACTATGTCGACCTGACATCCGATGCAGAACTCGACGATGTGTTTGCAGGCGGTGCGACGGTCATGGCCTGGATCGAGCCGGCGGGTTGGGGCGGCAGCGGCTACGGCCGAATCTTCGACAAGTCCAGCTCGCCTTCGTCGACCGGCGACGGCTGGGCAATCCGACTGAACACCGACAACGGCGGACTCAACTTCGGCCAGGGCTTCACAAGCGGGCGCGGCTGGTGGAGGTTCGCCGAGAGCTCGATCAGCCTGGGCAGCTGGCAGCACATTGCAATAGCATACGATGCGAGCTCGACGGCGAACGACCCTGTCGTTTATTTAGACGGCAGCCCGGTTCCGGTCGCCAGAGTCGACACGCCATGGGGAACCTTGCGCACGGACGCCGCGATCAATTTGCGCCTGGGAGGCCACGCGAGCGCGACGGCACAAAACGTCTTTAACGGCAAGATCGACGATGCTCGCATCTACGACCGCATGCTTGATGCCGCCCAGATCGCCGAGATCGCTGCCGGTGGTGGCGGCGGTGGCGGTGGCGGCGGTGGATCCTGCGACGGCAACTTCCGCGACGAGTTCAACGTCCAAAACTATTCGCAAAACGACGGAACTCTAAGCTGGGCTACTGATTGGCTGGAAATCAATGAGAGCGACGGGCCGGCTGCCGGTGATGAACAGGTCAAGCAGAGTGCCTTGCAGGTCCAAGCCAGTGACGGTGGCGGCGAGGGAGCACAGCGTGAAGCGGACCTGACCGGCGCTGGCTCCGCGACGCTGACGTTCGACTATAAACGCAAAGGTCTGGATAATTTAAACGATTACGTGACCATCGACATCTCGGCCAACGGCGACGCCGGGCCCTGGGTCGAACTGGACCGTTTTGAGGGACCGGCTAATGATTCGAGTTATTTGCCGGTTAGCTACGACATCAGCGCCTATGTATCGAACAATACCCGCATTCGTTTCCTGACTTCGTCTAAACTGGCTGGCAATGAGAACGTCAGTTTCGACAATGTCGAGATCGTTTGCGGTCCCTAATGGGCCTAACGCACCGTAATGGGGACATTCTGCTTTTGTCGCCGGTGGCGACGAAAGCAGAATGTCCTCAACTACTGGCATAATCGGCCGATGCTCGAGACCTGGGAACTGCTGAGTTACATCGTCACTGTCATCGGTCTGCCGCTCGCGATCGTTGTCTACCTCGTCGAGAAACGTCAGGAGCGGCTTAACGACGAAGACGATGTGTATGAGCGCCTGTCGCGCAACTATCAAGACTTTCTGCAGCTGGCGCTGGACCATCCGGACCTGAAGCTGCTTTCTCAAAGTCACACACCGAATCTGACGCCAGAGCAGCAGGAGCGGATGCAGGCGATTTTTGCGATGCTGATCGCGCTGTTCGAGCGCGCCTACCTGCTGCTCTATGAAACCAAGTTGAGGGGTAAGGAACTCCGCCGTTGGCGCTCCTGGGAAGATTTCATGCAAGAATGGTGCGAGCGTGAGGATTTTCGCAACTCCCTGCCGGGTCTGATCCGCGGCGAGGACCCCGAGTTCGCCGATTACATCAAGACATTGGCCGACAAATTCGCGGGTTAATGGAAAGGTCAACGGGGACTTCCGGGGGCGGTACGGTGCACTCCGTGCACCTTCTATAACGGTGCGTGAAACGCACCCTACAATACTGCGTTCCTTGCCAGAACAGCGAGACATGTAGGGTGCACTTCGTGCACCTTCTATAAATGGTGCGTGAAACGCACCCTACATTTGTGCCGGTAACACGACGATTGACCCGTAGGGTGCACTCCGTGCACCGCACGCATCGATTGTTCATCGAAACGGTGCATGAAATGCACCCTACAATACGGCATCCCTGGCATAGGCAGCGAGAATTGTACGGTGCACTTTGTGCACCTCTTAAAATCGTGCTTGAAATGCACGCTACGTATACGTTGCGCAATGCTGCGGTAGGCAATTGGCTACAAATTCTGGAAATTTGAGAATAGCTGCCACATTCGTCGTCCTGACACTCTGGCCGTATGAAAGTGAGAACGGTCCTGGCAATGCTAAAAGATGACGGTTGGATGGAGGTTGCTCGGCGCGGCAGCCACCGGCAACTTCGACACCCTAGCAAATCCGGCCGCGTAACGGTGGCCGGCAAACCCTCCGATGACTTGGCGCCAGGTACTCTCAAGAGTATGCTTAAACAAGCGGACCTTAAGATTGAGTGATCTTTCCATGCGATACGCGATTATTATTGAAGATGCGGGCCGAAATTATTCGGCATATGTTCCGGATTTGCCGGGATGCATCGCCACCGGATCCACCGTTCCGGAAACGGAACGAGCGATTCGTGAGGCCGTCGAAATGCATCTCGAAGGTCTGCGAGCTGAAAATCTCCCAATCCCTGCAGCATCCAGTCGGGTCCATTACGTTGAGGTTGCCGCCTAACCGAGCGTGAACTGAGGGGGCGTTCCTATCTGTAGAGTGCGCTTCGTGCACCTTCTATGACGGTGCGTGAAACGCACCCTACAATACGGCATTCCTGGCATAGGCAGCGAGATTTGTAGGGTGCACTTTGTGCACCTTTTCTATGTAATTGTGCGTGAAACACACCCTACGATACGGCATTCCTGGCATAGGCAGCGAGATTTGTAGGGTGCACTTTGTGCACCTTTTCTATGTAATTGTGCGTGGAACGCACGCTACGGAGGCAAGGATGCCTGACTATCGTCGCGCCCGCGTTAAAGGCGGTACCTTCTTCTTCACTGTCGTGAGCTACCGACGCAGGCCTATCCTCTGCGATAAAGGTATTCGTGCGGCGATAAGACAGGCCGTGTACGTTGTCAGGAACGAACGACCATTTGACATCGATGCATGGGTTTTGCTGCCGGACCATCTGCATTGCGTTTGGACGCTACCGCCCAATGATGCCGATTTCTCAATGCGTTGGGCAATGATTAAAAAATATGTAACGAAAACTGCACATGGTGCACGAAGTGCACCCTACGACTCTCGTCCCAGTGCCGTAGGGTGCGTTTCACGCACCGGCACAAATGATGCGCGGAGTGCACCTTACGACTCTCGTCCCGGCGTCGTAGGGTGCGTTTCACGCACCGTCACAAATGGTGCACGGAGTGCACCCAACAAACCGCAATCGAAAATCAGGCGACATGAGGGTTTCCTATGGCAGCGGAGATTCTGGGAACACACGGTTCGAGATAACAAAGACCTGAAGCGATGTCTTGACTACGTGCATTGGAATCCGGTTAAGCACGGCCATGTAAGCAGGGTTGCCGATTGGCCGTTTTCGACGTTCCATCGGTATGTCCGGCAGGGCGTGTACGGACCGGATTGGGGCGGAAGCGTCGCAATCGATGACCGAGGATTCGGTGAGTAGGGTGCGTTTCACGCACCGCCACAAATGGTGCACGGAGTGCACCCTACAGCCGTGCCAGCATTAGGCCCCGTGCCATTCGGTGCACGGAGTGCACCCGACAAGCCGTCCCAAACCTCGGGCCGTAGGGTGCGTTTCACGCACCGCCGCAAATGGTGCACGGAGTGCACCCTACGACCCTGCCCCAGAAGACGCCACCACAATCGGTGCACGAAGTGCACCCTACAGCCGTGCCAGCATGAGGCCCCGTACCATTCGGTGCACGGAGTGCACCCGACAAGCCGTCCCAAACCTCGGGCCGTAGGGTGCGTTTCACGCACCGTCACAGAGGGTGCACAAAGTGCACCCTACAGCCGTGCCAGCATGAGGCCCCGTGCCATTCGGTGCACGGAGTGCACCCTACGGACTGCCCTATTTCCCGGTTTTTCCGCCAAATATTAAAGATTTAGCCCGATCTGCCGCTGAATAAGGGGATAGCTATCAGTACCTATCGCGAGACGAGATATTGGCAATATCCTCATATTTGGCCGACGTATGGTCTGTCACTGAGTTTCGCAATCCGGAGCTGTCCGGGTATGCAGAGGCGCAGTTGCTGCAAGACACGCGACTCGGCATTCAGACCATGGCAGGGCTGTCGCTTCTGACGCAGGCCTGTGTCGCCCTGTTGCTATTGTCGAAGGGCCTGGGTTCGGCGTACTTCAGCACCAACATCGTGCTCGGCGCCTTGTCGCTGCACGTGCTGATTTCGGCGGCCTTCGTTAACGACATACGTGCTCTGCACGTTCTCGGTATGGCTTTTCTGACCATCGGTGCGCTGGCGGTTACGTTTCTTGCCCATCGAATTGGCGATCTGAATATCGGGATGATCGCCGCGATTGTCATGCTGTTCGTCGCGATTCCACTCGTCCCCTGGGCATTGCGGGAAGCGGTCGTAGTCGTTGGGCTCACCTACCTGCTGCTGACTACGTCGTTGATCAGCGTACCGGGTCGCTTCGAAGCGGGGTCCCTGTGGGTTCTTCAGTTGCTCGTACTCGGATCTGCCGTCGTGGGCGTCGTTGTTACGGGCCGGAATACGTTCATTCGCAAACAGGACATCCGCGCCCGCTTCGAACTGGAAATCGCGCACGACGAAATGGCACTCCTGTCGATGAAGGATCACCTGACCGGCGCCTGGAATCGTCGCTTTCTCGCGGAACGGTTTCCCGAAATTGCCCACGGCTGCCGGGAAAACGGACAAACGCTGCACGTCGCCATACTCGACATCGACGATTTCAAAGGTCTTAACGATCAGTTCGGCCATCAGGTCGGCGACGAAATACTCGTCGCGATCTCCAAGATATTGATACGACAGCTCGGCGAAAACGGCTACCTGATCCGGCTCGGCGGCGACGAGTTTCAGATTCTTTATTTCGGCGATTACCTCGAAGGCCTGATCAATCGCTCTATAGTGCAGCTGCAAAACGAGCCGGTCGCGGCCAACCTCGCGGGTCAACGCATGGTCACGTTGAGCGCCGGTATTGTCAGTGCCGCGCCGGACGAGACTGCCAAACTCGAGGTCCTCTATAAGACCGCTGATAAAGCCCTGTACAGCGCCAAGAATGATCGGCCGACCGCCGTGCAGGCAATCAACCTTGGCGACACGCTGGCGAGAACCGGAACCTGGCGCCTATGAATGTCGTCGCGAGAACAGCAGCGTTGCTTCGACCGAATACGGCGACGCGCACAGTCGGCCCGATAGGTATCGATCTGGCTCTGGAATCAGTGCATCTTGTGCAACTCGAAGCCGCTGCCGGAAAACCCGCGACGGTCCGCGCGCGGGTATCGCTGCCGCTCGACTGTACCCGTCAGGAACTGCTCGCCGACCCGCGAAAGTTTCGGTCCTTGATGAAGCGCGCGCTCGGTGCCGATCGGTTCTCGGGTCGACAGGCGGTGCTTGCGTTACCGCCGGGCATGTTCCGAACGGTGTCGATCAATTTTCCGGCAGCGGGCAACGCCGATCAGGAAGCGGCCGCCGTATTGCGTGTGATGAAGGATCGACTCGACGGTGAACTGTCCGACTACGTGCTGGATTATCTGCCGGTCAAGAGCCGCTCGAAAAGCGATGATCAGCTTGCGCTCGTCGCCGTAAGCGAGCGCGGGCCGATCGTTGAACTGCTCGAACTCGCGCGCAAAGCACGGCTCGATGTGCAGGCGCTGGAAATCGGCCCGGTTGCAATTAGCCGCCTGGTCTGCGCGATGTCCGCGAAGCAGGGGCCGGGCAACGTGCTCGTGGTCAACTCCGGCCGTCGCGCCAGTTACCTGACGTTGATCAGCGGCAGTGATTTGCTGTTCGACCAGGAGGTGACATTCGGCGAGGTCAGTCTGATCGAACAGGTCGCCGAGATACTGGATTTGCCGGCGGATATGGCGCGCGACCTGATCATGCGTACCGGCGTACAACCCGGCAAGCATGCGGATCCGGTATCCGAGGCGATCGACGAGAGCGGCCTGATCAATACGCTATCGGAAATCGTCAAACCCCAGTTTCTGAAGCTTGTTGCCGAGATCAAGCGCGTCTTTCTGTACGCGGCGGCCGAGACGCGGGGCGGTTCAGTGGCACAGGTGTATCTGCTCGGCAGCATCGCCCGCTGGCCGGGATCCGACAGCCTGCTCAGCACGCTGACGGGCGTCAACGTCGCAACGATCCCGGATCCGTTGGCGTTGTTCCCGTCCGGCATTGCCAGGAGCGCGGAATCGACATCACAGTCGGCGCCGGAAATCGCAGTGGCAACGGGCCTGGCGCTACGCGGAATGCAGGGTCATGGCTGATATCGATCTGATGCCGCGCGACTACCGCAACTGGCTCGGCCAGCAGGCGGTTCTGCGCAGGTTTACAGTGCTGTTCGTCGTGCTCAATGCCGTGATATTCGGCCTCGGTATTGTGCTCGCCCAGACCGCGGACCGCGCCGAGGCGAAGGCCGTCCAGCTCAAGGCCGAAAACGCGATTACTCAACAGCAGCAGATGCAGCTGCAGCAACTCAAGGACCAGCAGGCCGAATACGAACGGCAGTGGTCGTTGTTGCGCGGCTTGCGGGCCGGTGCCGCGATCGATGACATATTCACGATCGTTGATCGTGCACTCATTCCCGGCGAGCTTTGGTTCCTCGACTGGAGTTTCCGTCGTGCCGGCGTGGTCGTGGACGGTGAGCAGCGCGGTGTTGAAACCGGCTATTTCGTCATCGTATCGGAAGACAAGGAATCCAACGCGAACGCGAATCTGGAGGTCGAGACGCACATGACGATTCACGGTCAAGCGCGGGATCACCAGGCTTTGTCGACGTTCGTCCGGGCTCTGTTCGAGCAAGACGACATCAAGGACGTCAACGTGCAGAAAACCTCAAGAACCGACTATGCGACTGGCCGCGTCGTCGATTTCGACATTACGATCGTTCTGAACAGCGCGCTGAAGGACACCTGATGCAGGAGTTACTGAAAAAAATCAGCCTGCGCGAGCTGCGCCTCGCGCTGCTAGGCATCGGCGCGATCGTCACGGCTATCGTTGTCGCCGGTACTATCGTTCCGCAGGCCAAGACAGTTCGCGCTGCACATCACGCCGTTACGCTGCTCGAGGAGGCGGCGCAGGACGGCAAAGAGCTGGATCGCCACCTGCAGGAGCGGCACGTAAGCATCGAGGAGCTCAGGTTTCGTCTTTACGGGGACATGGCGAATCTGCCCGTCAGGCAGGTTGAAGCCTACATTATCGGGCGGCTGCAACGGGTGTCGTGGAACAACAACGTCGAGCTCGTCAGCGTTGCGCCGACCATGGGCCAGCGTGTGCAGATCTTTCAGGAGATGTTGTTCAATGTACAGCTTATCGGTCATTACGAAGATTTGTATCGCTGGCTCTGGGAGACACGCAA
>Ga0224497_10000458_pt1 | contig 28412 bp, 27 predicted proteins | sample SF_Jul11_sed_USG_4_FD_167970 | JGI IMG/M metagenome (GOLD analysis project Ga0224497, IMG submission 167970) | Sediment microbial communities from San Francisco Bay, California, United States - SF_Jul11_sed_USGS_13 | ecosystem: Environmental > Aquatic > Marine > Sediment | place: USA...
CAGGGTGGCATGGGCGGAAGAGGCGCCATGAGTTTCGGCAAAAGCAAGGCGCGCATGCTGTCCGAGGAGCAGAACAAGATCACCTTCGACGACGTGGCTGGCGTGGAAGAGGCGAAAGAAGAAGTGGGGGAACTCGTGGAATTCCTGCGGGATCCTTCCAAGTTCCAGAAACTGGGTGGCCGCATCCCCAAGGGCGTGCTCATGACGGGCTCGCCCGGGACCGGTAAAACCCTGCTGGCCAAAGCCATTGCTGGCGAGGCCAAGGTGCCGTTTTTCTCGATCTCTGGCTCCGATTTCGTCGAGATGTTTGTCGGCGTCGGCGCTTCTCGCGTGCGCGATATGTTCGAACAGGCCAAGAAGCACGCGCCCTGCATCATATTCATTGATGAAATCGACGCCGTCGGTCGTCAGCGCGGAGCGGGTCTGGGTGGCGGTCACGACGAGCGCGAGCAGACGTTAAACCAGTTGCTCGTCGAGATGGACGGTTTCGAGGGCACCGAGGGTGTGATTGTGATCGCCGCAACCAATCGCCCGGACGTGCTCGACCCCGCGTTGCTGCGTCCGGGTCGCTTCGACCGGCAGGTCTATGTACCGCTACCAGACATCCGCGGGCGCGAGCAGATTCTCAAAGTGCACATGCGCAAGGTGCCGGTGTCGGACGATGTCGACGCCAATATCCTGGCCCGTGGCACGCCTGGTTTTTCCGGCGCCGATCTGGCCAACCTGGTGAACGAGGCGGCCCTGTTCGCCGCGCGCGCCAACAAGCGCCTGGTGGACATGATTGATTTCGAGAAGGCGAAAGACAAGGTAGTCATGGGGGCCGAGCGCCGCTCCATTGTTATGCCGGAAAAAGAGCGCATGAACACCGCGTACCACGAGTCCGGCCACACGGTGGTGGCGAAGTCGCTCCCCAATACCGACCCAGTGCACAAGGTCACCATCATCCCGCGTGGACGCGCGCTTGGTGTCACCATGCAGCTGCCGACCGAAGACCGCTACAGTCATGACCGCGAAAGTCTGTTATCCACCATTTCAGTGCTGATGGGTGGGCGCATCGCGGAAGAGATTTTTATGAACCAGATGACCACCGGCGCAGCCAATGATTTCGAGCGCGCCACCGATCTCGCGCGCAACATGGTTATGCGTTGGGGCATGTCGGATGTACTCGGCACGCGCGTTTATGGCGACAACCAGAGCGAGGTGTTTTTGGGGCGCGATGTCATGACGCACAAGAACATGAGCAATGCCGTGGCCGAAATCGTCGACAAGGAGATCCGTCGCATCGTCGACGAGCAATATACCCGGGCGCGTAATCTCATTAAGGAAAACCGCGACAAAGTCGAGAAGATGGCGAAAGCGCTGCTCGAATGGGAGACGCTGGAATCCGACCAGATCGATGACATCATGGCGGGGAAAGAACCACGTCCGCCGGCAGGTACGCCCAAGGGAGATGCCGGTACCCCCAAGAAACCAAGTGGCAAGTCGGTGAAGCCGCGTCTCGATTCACCCGCCGGCGAACACTGAGCCCGGATGACTGTCCTGGATTGCGCCGGGCGGCCGCTTGATCTGCGCCGTCCCGCGGTCATGGGGATTCTGAATGTCACCCCCGATTCCTTTTCGGACGGGCATGTTTTTTTGTCCCCGGACAAAGGGATCGCCCGGGCTCTGCGTATGGCGGAGGAGGGTGCCGATATCATCGACATCGGCGGTGAATCCACTCGTCCCGGCGCGCAGCCGGTCTCAGATCAGGAAGAAATTGATCGTGTGCTCCCTGTAATAGAGGCTTTGCGTTCGCGGTTCTCGCTTCCCCTCTCCATTGACACTTCCAAGCCCGGAGTAATGCGGGCTGCTGTGGCGGCGGGCGCGGGATTCATTAACGACGTGCGTGCCTTGCGCGAACCCGGCACGCTGAAAGCCGCCGCCGAATTGGATGTCCCGGTTTGCCTCATGCACATGCAGGGAGAGCCGCGCACCATGCAGGAAAATCCACACTATGACGATGTCGTGGACGATGTCTGTACTTTCCTGAATGAAAGATTGCGGGCGGCGCAGACTCAAGGTATTCCCGCCAACCGACTCGTGATTGATCCCGGTTTCGGCTTCGGCAAAACACTGGAACATAATATAGAATTACTGCGTGGTCTCAAGAAGCTGCGAACCTTGGGTGCGCCAATGCTGGTGGGGCTTTCGCGTAAATCCATGATTGGCAAGGCGCTGGGAATACCCGTGGACCAGCGGTTGCATGCGAGTGTGGCGCTCGCCGTTATGGCTGTGCAAGAAGGCGCCCGTATCGTACGGGTGCACGATGTCGGTCCGACCGTTCAGGCGCTGCGTATGTGGGCGGCCGTTTATCCGCAAAGCGAGGATTCATAGAAAATGCAAATGAAACGCCGTTTTTTTGGCACCGATGGCATCCGCGGCAAGGTTGGCGAGGAGCCGATCACTCCCGAAACCGTGCTCAAGCTCGGTTGGGCCGCGGGTCGTGTGCTCGGACAAGGCTCGACGGATCATGAAGTTATCCTGATCGGCAAAGACACGCGCGTTTCCGGTTACCTGCTGGAATCCCTGCTCGAAGCCGGCCTCTCGGCCGCCGGCGTGGATATCCGCCTCCTCGGTCCGATGCCCACCCCCGCGATTGCTTACCTGACGCGCACCGCCCGTGCTCGCGCCGGTATCGTTATCTCGGCATCGCACAATCCCTTCGATGACAACGGGATCAAGTTTTTTTCGTCTGAGGGCACCAAGCTTCCGGATGACGTTGAGCTGGCAATCGAGGAGATGATGCGCCAACCGCTCACCACCGCCGGCCCGGAGGCGCTCGGCAAAGCCTGGCGCTACGAAGACGCAGGCGGTCGCTACATTGAATTCTGCAAAAGCACCTTCCCGCACAAGCTGAATCTTGACGGCCTGACCATCGTTGTGGATTGTGCCAACGGCGCGGCCTATAACATTGCGCCCCATGTGTTCAGCGAGCTGGGTGCCACGGTCATCCCCATCGCCAACGAACCCGACGGATTTAACATCAACCACCAATGCGGTTCTACTCACCCGCAATGGCTGTGCGAAACTGTCCTGAAAAACAAGGCAGATCTCGGAATCGCCCTCGACGGAGATGGCGACCGCGTCATCATGGTGGATGACAATGGCCATATCGTCGATGGCGATCGGATTCTTTACATACTCGCCCGGGAGCACCAGCGCAGCGGCCGGTTGCGCGGCGGTATTGTCGGCACATTAATGACTAACTTGGGCCTGGAGCATGCCCTGGGTGCGCTGGGTATTTCTTTCCGGCGCGCGGACGTCGGCGACCGCTATGTGATGAGCCTGCTCAATGAATTGGGCTGGGATCTGGGCGGGGAAACCTCGGGCCATATCATCTGTCTCGACCGCAGTATTACCGGCGATGGCATTATTGCCGCACTTCAAGTACTGCTCGCCATCGTGGAATCCGGCAAGCGTCTATCGCAGCTTCATGCCGGCCTCGAGATCTATCCCCAGCGCATGATCAATGTGCGCATGAACCACCGTTTCGACATCCAAGGATCCGCGCGCGTGCAACAAGCGGTCAAGCAGGTGGAAAAAGACCTGGCCGGCCAGGGGCGCGTGGTGCTGCGTGCCTCGGGCACCGAGCCTGTGATTCGTGTCATGGTCGAGGGCCGCGACGCCGCAGAAGTAGATCGTCTTTCGCGCCATCTTGCCGAGGCTGTAAAGAGCGCCTCAGAGGAAGCCGCATGATGCCGGGTCGCAGGGCTGTTGAGGGTTTTTGTCTGGCTAAATGCCGGTTTGTTTTATTACTGCTGCTTTCGCTCATTGCTTTGACGACACAGGCACAGAGTGGAGTGCCTCCACTGCTAACGGCGGCCGACAAGGGCAATGTGGCCGAGGTGCAAGCTTTGCTCGCCAAAGGCTCCAAGGTAAATACCCAGGACAACCGGGGACGCACAGCGCTGATGCTGGCGGCCGGACGCGGACATCGTGCGGTTGTCGATATCCTGCTTTCCGCCGGCGCGAATGTAGCAACGCGAGACAGTGATGGCGATACCGCTTTAAAATATGCCGCTTGGAATGACGATGTGGCTATTATCCAGTCGTTGATCGACAAGGGCGCGGATGTCAATGCCGTGAGTCATTTCAAGATATCGCCGCTGCGTGTCGCGGCGACCAGTGGCCATACGCAAGTGGTCAAGGTCCTGCTGAAACACGGTGCTGATCCCAACATCCGCGGAAAAGATGGCCTTACGGCGATTTCTTTTGCCAAGGCACGGGTACATGTCGAAATCGTGAATCTGTTGCGGGAGGCGGGTGCCGACGAATAGCAGGCGTTCCCCTAGCACTGTGTAGCCAGTCGTTTCATTCCCAATGAAATTGCATTCCGGGGCCGGCATCGGTAACATCGCGCCCGTTTTTCGGCTGATTCAAACGAATACGGGAGGTTAGATGGGCAAGCGCCGACCGCTGGTGGCGGGCAACTGGAAAATGAACGGCTCACGGAGCGAATCCGCGGCCCTGCTGGACGGGATCAAGAAAGGCGTGAGTAGCGCGTCCAAGGCAGAAGTGGCTGTATGTCCGCCGTATATTTTTATTTCGTTGGCTGCGAAAAAACTCTCTGGAAGTGCGGTGGCCTGGGGCGGACAGAATTTATCCGTACACAAGTCCGGGGCTTATACCGGCGAAATCTCCGGGGCAATGCTCAAGGATTACGGTTGCACTTATGTTATCGTCGGCCATTCCGAACGGCGAACGCTCTATGGCGAAAACGACGCCCTTGTAGCAGAAAAATATGGTGCGGCCCAGGCTGCCGGATTGATACCGATTCTGTGTATCGGTGAAACTTTGCATGAGCGGGAATCGGGTCAGACCGAAACGGTGGTGGCACGTCAGCTGGACGCCGTGTTGGACAAGCATGGGGTCGGCAGTTTCAGGAGCGCCGTGATGGCCTATGAACCCGTGTGGGCCATCGGTACCGGCAAGACGGCGACACCGGCACAGGCCCAAGAGGTGCACCGTTTCATCCGCCACCGGATGGAAGCCCAAGACAAGACTGTGGCGGAGAGCTTGCGTATTCTTTACGGCGGCAGCATGAAGGGCAGCAATGCCAGGGAACTGTTGGCTCAGGCAGATATCGACGGGGGGCTCATCGGTGGGGCGTCGCTCCAGGCAGAGGAATTCCTGACGATTTGCCGTGCCGCCGATTGAAAGTCGCTTTCGGAATACGGGTCAGCGACAATTGCACGTTCGCGCACGTTGGAGATAGTGGATGAGAGACATCGTACTGGTTATCGATATAATTTCGGCTGTGGCGCTGATCGCGCTGATCCTGTTGCAACAAGGAAAGGGCGCCGATATTGGTGCGGCCTTTGGCAGCGGCGCCTCACAAACACTGTTCGGCGCCCGCGGTTCGGCCAATTTTCTGACGCGTACCACGGCGATTCTGGGAGCGGTTTTCTTTTTTTCTAATCTCGGATTGGCCTGGTTGTATGCGCAACAGACCGTACCGTCAAGCGTCACCCGAAGCGTGGTCATCGAACAGCCGGTTAAGCCTGAAACGTCAGCACCGCCACCCGATGTTCCTGTTGTCCCCAAGACTCCGGAGGTACCGAAATAATCCGGAAGCCGGGACGCTTTTGTCTGTTGTGGGTCGGATGCGATCTGCCGAAGTGGTGAAATTGGTATACACGCTACCTTGAGGTGGTAGTGGCGAAAGCCGTGTGGGTTCGAGTCCCACCTTCGGCACCATTCGATGATTCATTCAGACACCGCGATACAGTCGAACAACTTCTGGGTCACGCGGCGTCAGTGTTAATAGGCATTTTTTATACCCCCAATAAAAACTTAACCCCTTGAAGCGTATCTGTTTGTAACCCTGCTGTTTGCTTGACATACTTTATAGCCAAAGCCTAGACTCGCCGGCACCTACAATTATTGGTCCGGCATGATTTTTTTGAAGAAAAGGTGATGCAGGAGACCAAATAATGTTGGTTTCGCAGTGCCGATTCAGTTATTCCATCTTCTTAAGATTGCCTGTTATAGCGGCGGCAAGGCGACTTAAGTGCAAGGCATTTCCCTGGTTATCAGGATCTGCACTTCGAAAGGACACATGCCGCCGCAATATTTGTGCGGATTGAAGTCCGCCAGCCAGTCTTTGGGGTTCATATGCTGCAAGCTTATCTCCCCATTTTGATTTTCATTGGCGTCGCCCTTGTTATGGGCGGTGTTATCATTTTGGCCGGGCGCATGCTCGGGCCAAATCGTCCCGACAGTGCGAAACTTTCCCCCTACGAGTGTGGTTTCGAGGCGTTCGAGGATACTCGCATGAAATTCGATGTGCGCTACTACCTCGTCGCCATTCTGTTCATTATTTTCGATCTGGAAATCGCCTTCCTGTTTCCCTGGGCGGTGGCGCTCCAGGAGATCGGGATGTTCGGCTTCCTTTCAATGATGGTGTTCCTGGGCATTCTCGTTGTCGGCTTCATCTACGAGTGGAAGAAAGGGGCATTGGAATGGGAGTAATGAATTTATGGGAATAGAAGGTGTCCTCGAAAAAGGCTGGGTCACCACGCAGGCGGACAAGCTCATCAATGCCGCGCGCACCGGTTCACTCTGGCCCATGACTTTTGGGCTGGCCTGCTGCGCGGTCGAGATGATGCATGCGGCGGCGGCACGCTACGACATGGATCGCTTTGGCATTGTTTTCCGGCCCAGCCCGCGGCAGTCGGATGTCATGATCGTAGCCGGAACACTGGTGAACAAGATGGCGCCGGCCCTGCGCAAGGTCTATGACCAGATGGCCGAGCCGCGCTGGGTAATTTCTATGGGTTCCTGCGCGAATGGCGGTGGTTATTATCATTATTCTTATGCCATCGTGCGCGGCTGCGACCGCATCGTGCCGGTGGATGTCTATGTGCCGGGCTGTCCGCCGACGGCCGAAGCCCTGTTGTACGGCATTATTCAGCTGCAAAACAAAATTCGCCGCACCAACACCATCGCCCGCTAACGGCCAATAGATCCGAACCATGACTGATTCGATTCAGGACCTTGCCGACCATGCTCGGGAATTGTTCGGTGGGGCGATCACGGATGTGCGCGAGTCGGCCGGCCAGCTCACCTTGGAAATACGGCGCGATGACATTCTCCCGGTTTGTACCCGACTGCGGGACGATTCCGCATTCGCCTTCGCCCAACTGATGGATCTGTGTGGCGTGGATTATCTCGATTACGGGAAGGAATCACCGGCAGGGTCGCGGTCAGGCCCGCGCTTTGCCGTGGTCTATCACTTGCTGTCATTGAAACACAATCGCCGGATCCGGTTGCGTGCCTGGCTGGATGAGGAAATGCCTCTGATTGCCTCCGTGACCCATATCTGGAATTCGGCCAACTGGTACGAGCGCGAGGCGTTCGATCTTTTCGGCATTGTGTTCGAGGGGCACCCGGACTTGCGCCGCATTCTCACCGATTACGGTTTTGTGGGGCATCCCTTCCGCAAGGACTTTCCGCTTATCGGCCAAGTCGAGATGCGTTACGACCCCGAAAAACAACGCGTCGTATACCAGCCGGTTTCGATCGAACCGCGCGTGCTGGTGCCGCGCGTGATTCGTGAAGAAGGTTTTGCGAAGGAATAAGGATGTTAGCCTCCACTGAAATTCATCGTGAAAGTAACAGATTTAACGTTACACAAAAGGCTGAACATCGTGGCTGAAATTCGGAATTACACGATGAATTTTGGGCCGCAGCATCCGGCGGCGCACGGCGTGCTGCGTCTAGTGCTGGAGCTTGACGGCGAAGTGGTGATGCGCGCCGATCCGCATGTCGGCCTGCTGCATCGCGCTACCGAAAAGCTGGCCGAGAGCAAACCGTACAACCAGTCGATCGGCTACATGGACCGTCTTGACTATGTTTCGATGATGTCCAACGAGCACGCCTACGTGCTCGCGATCGAGAAACTGCTGGGCATGGAGCCGCCGCTGCGTGCACAGTATATCCGGGTGATGTTTGACGAGATCACGCGTCTGCTCAATCACGTTTTCTGGATCGGTGCGCACGCTCTCGATATCGGCGCGATGACGGTGTTTCTGTACGCATTCCGCGAGCGCGAGGATCTGTTCGATATCTACGAGGCAGCAACCGGTGCGCGCATGCACGCAACCTATTACCGCCCCGGCGGCGTGTACCGCGACCTGCCTGATTCCATGCCGCAATACCTGCCCTCGAGGCTCCGCAGTGCCGAAGACCTCGAACGGCTCAACGCCAATCGCCAGGGTTCGCTGCTCGACTTCATCTGGGATTTCACGGAACGATTCCCGAAACACGTGGATGAGTATGAAACCCTGCTCACCAACAACCGCATCTGGAAGCAGCGTACCGTCGGCATCGGCGTGGTGTCGCCAGAGCGCGCCCTGCAGCTCGGCTTTACCGGTCCGATGCTGCGAGGCTCGGGGGTGGAGTGGGACCTGCGCAAAAAGCAGCCATACGAGGTCTATGACCGCCTTGAATTCGATATCCCGGTGGGCGTCAATGGCGACTGCTACGATCGTTATCTCGTCCGCGTAGAGGAGATGCGTCAAGCGAACAAGATCATTCGCCAGTGCGTGGAATGGCTGCGCCGGAACCCCGGGCCGGTGATGACCGACGATCACAAAGTCGCGCCGCCGAGACGCGAGGAAATGAAGGCGGACATGGAAGCACTGATCCATCACTTTAAGCTGTTCACCGAAGGTTACTGCATCCCGGCAGGCGAGGCGTACGCAGCGATCGAGCACCCGAAGGGCGAGTTTGGCGTGTACCTGATCTCGGACGGCGCCAACAAGCCGTACCGCGTGAAACTGCGTTCCGCCGGTTTCGCGCACCTCGCGGCAATGGACGAGATGGCGCGCGGCCACATGATCGCCGATGTGGTGGCGATCATCGGCACCATGGATATCGTGTTCGGGGAGATAGATCGATGATGCCGCAATCCCGGTCAGCCGCAAAGAACGCTCTCCTGTCGGAATTGTCGCGCGCCGAAATTGATCGCTGGATCGCCAAATATCCGCCCGATCAAAAACAGGCCACCGTCATGGCGGCGCTGCGCATTGTCCAGGATCAGAACGGCGGCTGGTTGACGGTTGAGCTGATCGAGGCCGTGGCGGAATACCTCGAGATGCCGTCGATTGCAGTCCACGAAGTCGCTACTTTTTACACGATGTACGATCTCAATCCCGTGGGGCGCCACAAGGTCTGCGTCTGCACCAATATTTCATGTCAGCTGAATGGTTCCAGCCGCATCATGAGTCACTTGCAGAAAAAACTTGGGGTGAAGGCTGGTGAAACCACACCGGGCGGCAAGTTTACTCTGAAGGAAGTCGAATGCCTGGGCGCCTGCGGCGGTGCGCCCATGATGATGATCGGTAAAACCTATTTCGAGAATCTCACCCCCGAGAAAGTGGACGAGATTCTGGACAAGCTGGAGTAGCGCCGTGGCGAACGAACTTTGCTTCAGGAATCTTCATCTTGACCGGCCTTGGCGCCTTTCGGTGTACCAGGGGAGCGCTGGCTACGAGACGTGGAAAAATATTCTTAAGAACAAGACGCCACCGGAAAAAATCATCGACGAACTGAAAAAATCGGCGTTGCGTGGCCGTGGCGGCGCGGGTTTCTCCACCGGCCTGAAATGGTCTTTCATGCCGAGGAATTCACCGGGCCAGAAGTACATTGTGTGTAATTCTGACGAAGGTGAACCGGGCACATTCAAGGACCGCGATATTCTGCGATTCAATCCGCATTCCCTGATCGAGGGCATGGCCATCGCCGGTTACGCCATTGGCGCGACTGTCGGCTACAACTATATCCGCGGCGAATTCTGGGAGCCCTACGAGCGATTCGAGGCGGCGCTCGAGGAAGCCTATGCGGCGGGCCTGTTGGGCAAGAATATTCTGGGCTCTGGCGTGGATTTCGATCTCTACACGCACCTTGGTGCCGGGGCCTACATCTGCGGCGAGGAAACAGCGCTACTCGAGTCCATCGAGGGCAAGAAGGGCCAACCGCGCTTCAAACCACCGTTCCCGGCGAATTACGGTTTGTTCGGACGGCCCACCACTATTAATAATACCGAGACGCTGGCATCGGTCCCGGACATCATCAGGAACGGCGCTGACTGGTTTCTCAAGATCGGCAAGCCGAATAACGGCGGGCCCAAGCTTTTTTCTGTATCGGGTCACGTCAACAAGCCCGGCAACTATGAAATCCCGCTTGGCACGCCGTTTGCGAAACTGCTGGAAATGGCTGGCGGCGTTCGCCAGGGCCGCCACCTTAAGGCCGTGATTCCCGGCGGTTCTTCGGCCAATGTCCTGCCGGCCAGGGTCATGATGGAAGTCACCATGGATTATGACGCGCTCGCCAAGGCCGGTTCCATGCTCGGCTCGGGCGGCGTGATCGTGATGGACGACAGCACCTGTATGGTGCATGCACTGGCGCGTATCGCGCACTTCTATTATGAGGAATCCTGCGGTCAATGCACGCCATGCCGCGAAGGGACTGGCTGGATGTCGCGCGTGATCCATCGCATCGAGCAAGGACAAGGGAAACCCGAAGATCTCGACATGCTGACGGATATCGCCTCCAACATCGAGGGACGCACCATCTGCGCGCTCGGCGATGCCGCGGCCTGGCCGGTGAAAAGCTTCATCAAGCATTTCCGCAGCGAATTCGAGCATCACATCCAGCATGGCCAGTGTTTGCCGGGAACGCAGGGGAGCCGCGCATGAGCGTCAGCGCGGATAAAATGAAACCCCCGATCGCGCCCGACACGGTGACGATCGAAGTCGACGGCCGCAAGTTGCAGGCGCGCAAGGGTGATATGTTGATCAAAGTGACCGACGCCGCCGGGATTTACATCCCGCGCTTCTGTTACCACCACAAGCTCTCCGTGGCAGCCAACTGCCGCATGTGCCTGGTGGACGTGGAAAAGGTGCCCAAGCCCATGCCGGCCTGTGCCACGCCGGTCATGGACGGGATGGTGGTGCATACCCGTTCCGAAAAAGCTCGCACGGCACAGAAAGGCACTATGGAATTCCTGCTGATCAACCATCCGCTCGACTGCCCAATTTGCGACCAGGGCGGCGAGTGCGAGTTGCAGGATCTGGCGCTGGGATACGGCAAGAGCGCTTCGCGCTATACCGAAGTCAAACGTATCGTGAAGGACAGAGACATCGGTCCGCTGATCGCCACCGAAATGACGCGCTGCATCCATTGCACCCGTTGCGTGCGTTTCGGCCAGGAAATTGCCGGCGTGATGGAGTTCGGCGGCTTGGGGCGCGGCGAGCACATGGAGATTCGCACCTTCCTCAACCGCAGCGTGGACTCCGAACTGTCCGGCAATGTTATTGATCTCTGCCCGGTGGGCGCGCTGACTTCCAAGCCCTTTCGGTATACCGCGCGCACCTGGGAGCTTACGGATCATCCTTCAATCAGTCCGCACGATTGCGTAGGCGCCAACATCACCGTGCAGACACTGCACGGACGCGTGAAGCGCGTGTTACCGCGCGACAACGAGTCCGTCAACGAATGCTGGCTGGCGGACCGTGATCGCTTTAGCTACGAGGCCCTGAACAGTGATGACCGCCTGCGCGTTCCGATGATCCGGCGCGGTACCGAATGGGAAGAAACCGACTGGCCCACGGCGCTCGAATACACCGCCGCGGGACTGCGAAAGGTGCTGGAAAGCCACGGGCCCGAAAGACTGGGCGCACTGGCCGCACCCATCTCCACGTCCGAAGAATTATATTTGCTGCAGAAATTCATGCGTGCGTTGGGCAGTGGCAATGTGGACCATCGCCTGCGCCAGATGGATTTCAGCGATGATGCGATGGCGCCGCTGTTTCCGTCGCTCGGACGACCTCTTGCCGAGTTGTCAAATCTCGATTCCGCGCTGCTGATTGGAGCCAACCCGCGCAAGGATCAGCCGCTGATCAATCTCCGGCTGCGCAAGTCTGCGCTCAAGGGTGCGAAAATATTCGCCGTCAATCCGCTCGATTACGACTTCAGCGACAAACTTGCGGGTAAACGTGTCTGCACACCGGTCCAGATGCTGCAATCGCTGGCGGGTGTCGTGAGTGCGCTCGGCGCATTGAAAAAATCTGCATTGCCCGCAGCCTTTACCGCACTCTTCGGCAGTATCAAGCCAGAAGCGTTGGAACAGGTCATGGCTCAAGCCCTGCTTCAGGGTGAGCGCGGTTCCGTTCTGCTGGGGACGTTTGCACTCAGCCATCCACAGTCAGCCAGCTTGCGCGCCCTGGCGCAGCTCATTGCCGAGCTGTCCGGGGCCCGGTTCGGCCAGCTCGCGGAGGCCAATGCCGCAGGTGCCTGGCTTGCCGGATGTGTCCCGCACCGCGGTCCGTCAGGCATGAACGCGAAGACGGGTCGCCATGCCCTGGATATGTTGCGCAAGCCACTCAACGCCTATCTGCTGTTTGGTATGGACCTGGAGTTCGACTGTCTGGACGGTTCTGCCGCCAACGCCATGAGCACGGCGGAATTCGTCGTCATGATGACAAGCTTCAAGCCATCGCCATATCGTACGCGCGCGGTGGAATATGCGGATGTGTGGCTGCCGCTCGCGCCTTTTACCGAGACCGACGGCACGTTCGTCAACGCCGAAGGACGTTCGCAGTCGTTCGCGGCGGCAGCAACCCCACTGGGCGATTCGCGGCCAGGTTGGAAAATTCTGCGCATGCTGGGGCACCTGATGGGGCTGACCGGATTCGAGCAGTCGCAAATCGAGGAAGTACGGCAGGAAATGAATCAGCCGACGGTCAATACCGCTTCCTCCCCGTTTTCCCTCCCGCCGGGAGATCCCACGATGACACCCGCGGCCGGTCAGCTCATGCGTCTGGCGGAAGTGCCCATGTATGCCATCGATCCCATCGTACGACGTGCGCCTTCGCTGCAACTCACTGCGGACAATCCGCCGCCATCGGCCCGACTGAATGCCGGACAGGCCGACAAACTCGGTTTTAAGGGTGGTGAAACTGTGCAGGTTGTCATGTCGCAAGGGGCGGCGCGTCTCGATCTGGTACTGGATGAACGCGTGCCGGATGGTTGTGTATTGGTTTTCGCCGGTCTTCCGGAGACGGCCATGCTCGGTGCACACGGACCGGCGACCCTGAAGGTGGTGTCATGATCCAATTCATGCTCGACATCTGGAATTTGTTTCCGGACTGGTCGCAGATAGCCATGATCAATATCGGCAAGATTGTCCTGATACTCGTACCGCTGCTGCTCTCCGTCGCGTATCTGACATATGCCGAACGCAAGATCATCGGCTACATGCAGGTGCGCATCGGCCCGAACCGTGTCGGCCCCAAGGGTTGGCTTCAGCCCATTGCCGATGCGGGAAAACTGCTGTTCAAGGAAATCATCATCCCGACCCAGGCCAGCCGTTACCTGTTCGTGTTCGCGCCGATATTGGCCTTTGCGCCGGCGTTGGCGGCCTGGGCGGTGATTCCCTTCACCGACAAAATGTGGCTGACGAACATCGATGCGGGTCTGCTGTATATTCTCGCACTTACGTCCATGACAGTTTATGGAGTTATCATCGCTGGCTGGGCATCGAATTCCAAATACGCCTTTCTCGGTAGTTTGCGTTCTGCGGCCCAGATCGTCGCGTATGAAATTGCGATGGGATTCGCGCTGGTGGGTGTGTTAATGGCGGCAGGCAGCCTGAACCTGCGCGAGATCGTGTTGGCCCAGAGCGGTGGTCCGCATCAATGGTATCTCCTACCGCTGTTTCCGCTGTTCTTGGTTTATCTTATCTCCGGCGTGGCAGAAACCAACCGTTCCCCGTTCGATGTGGCCGAGGGTGAATCCGAGATAGTCGCGGGTTTCCACGTGGAATATTCCGGCATGACTTTCGCGATTTTCTTTCTGGCCGAGTATGCCAACATGATCCTGATTTCGGCCCTGTGCGCGATCATGTTCCTCGGCGGCTGGCTGTCGCCGTTCGAGGGCATCCTGCCCGCCAAAATCTTGGCCGTGCCCGTCATCGGCACCGTACTCGGCAACGGAGTGCATTGGTTGCTACTCAAAATGAGCTTCATCCTGTTCTGTTTCCTATGGTTCCGCGCGACATTTCCACGGTATCGTTATGACCAGATCATGCGTCTCGGGTGGAAGGTGTTCATTCCGGTGACGCTGGTATGGATTGGCGTGATGGGTGGCGTCATGTTTCTCACGCCCTGGGGGTTTATCTTCCACTGAGTGGAAGAAGGGACAACCATGCTGAAGACCTTCAAACGTTATCTAGATACATTCCTGCTCTATGAGCTTCTCAAGGGACTCATGGTGACTGGGCGTCATCTGTTCATGCGCAAGTTCACGGTGCAGTACCCGGAGGAGAAGACGCCGATCAGCCCGCGTTTTCGGGGCTTGCATGCGCTGCGCCGTTATCCGAACGGCGAGGAACGCTGTATCGCCTGTAAACTGTGCGAGGCGGTTTGTCCAGCGGCGGCAATTACTATCGAATCGGAAGTGCGTGCCGACGGCACGCGCCGCACCACACGTTATGATATCGATCTCTTCAAGTGCATTTATTGCGGTTTCTGCGAGGAGTCCTGTCCCGTGGATTCCATCGTCGAAACCCGGTTTTTCGAGTTTCATTTCGAGAATCGCGGTGAGAATGTGATTCACAAGGAACAATTGCTTGCGATCGGCGACAAGTATGAAAAGCAGCTTGCTGAAGATCGTGCCATGGATGCGAAGTACCGTTAAGCGCCACAGAGGAAAAGTACTGGAAATATGACGTTCCTGCAGGGAGTTTTCTATTTTTTTGCCACCGTGCTGGTCTTCGCCGCGGCCATGGTCATCACCGTGCGCAATCCGGTGAAGGCGGCGCTGTTCCTGGTGCTCGCGTTTGTGAGCGCCGCCTGCTTGTGGGTGCTGCTGCAGGCGGAATTTCTCGCGATCGTGCTGGTGTTGGTGTACATCGGAGCGGTCATGGTGCTGTTCCTGTTCGTGGTCATGATGCTCGACATCAACCTCGTGCGTCTGCGCGAGGGTTTTGGCGAATATCTGCCGATCGGCGGGCTGGTGGCAGTGCTGCTGGTGCTGGAAATGGTCATCGTTCTGAGCACCGATCAATTCGGGCTGGAGCAAATGCCCGACCCAGGGGCACTTCCTGCGGATCACAGCAATACCCGGGCACTGGGACGCCTGCTCTACACGGTATACGCCTATCCGTTTGAGATCGCGGCCGGCATTTTGCTGGTGGCCATTGTTGCGGCAATCGCGCTGACCCTGCGCCGCCGCAAAGACAGCAAATACCAGGATCCGTCGTGGCAGATTAATATCGAACCGCGCGAGCGCGTGCGTGTCGTCAAAATGCCGTCGGAAAAGAAAAGCTGAGTGATGACCGGACCAAAAGGGGAAGGGAAACGATGATACCGTTGTCGCATTACCTGATACTCGGGGCCATCCTGTTTTCCCTTAGTGTCGTCGGCATTTTTCTCAATCGCAAGAATCTGGTCATCCTGCTGATGGCGATTGAATTGATGCTGCTCGCCGTGAACCTGAATTTCATAGCGTTTTCACATTACCTCGGCGATATCGCCGGCCAGGTTTTCGTGTTTTTCATCCTGACCGTGGCGGCGGCCGAGTCGGCCATCGGGCTGGCCATTCTGGTGGTGGTGTTCCGCAACCGCCAGACCATCAATGTCGAAGATCTGAGCAGCCTCAAGGGATAGAAGATGCAAGACACCGTTTCTTTTGAGCTGATCTACCTGGCGATTCCGCTGTCCTGCCTCGTGGGGGCGATATTGGCGGGTCTGTTTGGCTGGAAAATCGGACGTATCGGCGCGCATAGCGTAACGATCCTCGGTGTGGCGACTGCGTTCGCGCTGTCCGCTTTCGTGGTTCTGCCGGACGTGCTGGCAGGAAATACTTTTAACGGCCAAGTGTACACCTGGGGTGTTTCCGGCGGTATCCCGCTTGAAATCGGATTTTTGATCGACCCGTTGACAGCGCTCATGATGGTGGTCGTTACGTTTGTTTCGCTCATGGTGCATATCTACACCATCGGTTACATGCATGAAGACCCCGGTTATCAGCGCTTCTTCAGCTACATCGCGCTTTTCACCTTCTCGATGCTGATGTTGGTGATGTCGAACAATTTTCTCCAGCTATTCTTCGGCTGGGAGGCGGTGGGCCTGATGTCCTACCTGCTGATTGGCTTCTGGTACACGCGCGATTCGGCGACACACGCGCAGCTCAAGGCTTTCCTCGTCAATCGCGTCGGCGATCTGGGTTTCCTGCTCGGTATCGCGGCGATTTACATGACGTTCGGCACACTGGATTATGCCGCCGTGTTCGCCATCGCGCCACAAATGGCCGCGAAGACGATTCAGGTGCTGCCAGGCGTCGATTGGAGCATCGTGACGCTCATCTGTATCCTGCTGTTCATCGGCGCGATGGGAAAATCGGCACAAGCGCCGTTGCATGTGTGGTTGCCCGATTCCATGGAGGGTCCGACGCCGATCTCGGCCCTGATTCACGCGGCTACGATGGTAACAGCCGGTGTGTTCATGGTGGCGCGCATGTCGCCGCTTTATGAGCTGTCGGAAACGGCCTTGTCGGTGGTGCTTGTCATTGGGGCGATCACGGCGCTGTTCATGGCCTTCGTTGGAATAGTGCAGAACGACATCAAACGCGTCGTGGCCTATTCCACGCTGTCCCAGCTTGGCTACATGATGGTGGCGATGGGTGCGTCAGCCTACAGCGTCGGTATTTTCCACCTGATGACACATGCCTTCTTCAAGGCCTTGCTGTTCCTGGCCGCCGGCTCGGTGATTATTGCCCTGCATCACGAGCAAGACCTGCGCAAAATGGGAGGTCTCAAGCGCCGTATGCCGATAACTTTTATCACCACTTGGATCGGTGCGCTGGCACTTGCCGGAATTTTTCCTTTCGCCGGTTTCTTCTCCAAGGACATGATCATCGAAGCGGTTCATTATTCGCGTCTGCCGGGCAGCGGTTTCGCTTATTTCGCCGTGGTGTCGGGGGTTTTCGTCACCGCCTTTTACACCTTCCGCATGTTGTTCCTGACGTTCTACGGCAAGCCGCGCATGGACGAGCATACGCTCAAGCATGTGGAGGAATCTCCCTGGGTGGTGACAATTCCACTTATCCTGCTCGCGATACCATCGTTGATCGCCGGATTCGTGTTCATCGATCCGCTGGTATTCGGTCATTTCTTTGCCGACTCTCTCAAAGTTCTGCCAGCGCATGACGTCGTGAAGGATGTCACGAACCAATTTAGCGGCCTTGGTCCTTTCATCGCCCACGGCCTGCAATCGACGCCGTTCCTGCTCTCGGTGGCGGGCGTCGTCCTCGCCTGGATCATGTACGTCCGGTTGCCGCACCTGCCGGGCCGGGTGCGGGAAAAAGCCGGCGCTCTCTACACCCTGCTGTTACGCAAATACTTTGTCGATGAGTTTAACGAGTTTGTGTTCGCCGGCGGCGCGCGCATTATGGGCCGCCTGCTATGGAAAATCGGCGACGTGAAGCTTATTGATGGTCTTGCCGTGAACGGGACGGCGCGCGTGATCGGGTGGGTGTCCACAGTCATCCGCCACATCCAGTCCGGTTACGTGTATCACTACGCATTTGCGATGATCTTCGGGTTGTTTCTGCTGATCACCTTCTTTCTGCATCGCTGACCATGTTGGCCGATAATATCCTCAGTGCGGTGACTTGGCTGCCAATCTTCGGTGGCATTGCCGTGCTCTTCACCGGCAGCGATCGCCATGCCGATTACGCGCGTCAACTGAGTCTCGCGATTGCCGTTTTGACCTTCCTGGTCACTTTGCCGCTGTATGCCAATTTCAACAGCGGTACGCATGCCATGCAGTTTGTCGAGGACCATGCCTGGATAGAGGCCTTCAACATCCGTTATCGCCTTGGCATCGATGGCATCTCGCTGTGGCTGATCCTGCTGACGAGCTTTAGCACCGTGCTGGTCGTCATCTCTGCTTGGAAGGTGATTGAGAAGAAGGTGGCGCAGTACCACGCCGCGTTCTTGATGATGGAAGGCCTCATGATCGGCGTGTTCAGCGCGCTTGACGGCATCCTGTTTTATGTCTTCTGGGAGGCGATGCTGGTGCCGATGTTCATCATTATCGGCCTGTGGGGCGGGCCCAATCGTGTTTACGCCACGATCAAGTTTTTCCTTTATACCTTCCTGGGCTCGGTGTTGATGTTGGTGGCTTTTATTTATCTTTATTCTCAGTCCAACAGTTTCGATATTCTCGTCTGGCACGAGGCCAAACTGGGGCTCACCGCCCAAATACTTATTTTCTTCGCCTTCCTGGCGGCCTTTGCCGTGAAGGTGCCGATGTGGCCGGTGCACACTTGGCTGCCGGACGCGCATGTCGAGGCCCCCACAGGCGGGTCCGTCATTCTGGCCGCGATCATGCTGAAAATGGGCGCCTATGGATTTCTGCGCTTTTCTCTTCCTATTCTGCCGGATGCCTCACACGAGCTGGCCTGGCTCATGATCGCACTCTCGCTCATCGCCATTGTGTACATCGGCTTGGTGGCGCTGGTGCAGGAGGACATGAAAAAGCTTATCGCCTATTCCTCGGTCGCACACATGGGCTTCGTAACTCTCGGATTTTTCATTTTCAACACGCAGGGCATCGAGGGCGGCTTGGTGCAGATGATCTCGCATGGTTTCATTTCCGGCGCACTGTTTCTTTGCGTTGGCGTGCTGTATGACCGTCTTCATTCGCGCATGATCAAGGACTACGGTGGCGTGGCCAATCGCATGCCGGTGTTCGCCGCCTTCATGATGCTGTTTGCCATGGCCAACGCTGGATTGCCCGGTACCTCCGGTTTCGTGGGCGAACTGCTGGTGATCCTGGGCGCGTTCCAGGTTAACGTCTGGTACGCCTTGGCGGCGGCCACCACGCTTGTATTCGGCGCGGCCTATACGTTGTGGATGTACAAGCGGGTAATTTTCGGAGCAGTCGCCAACGATAAGGTCGCTGTGCTCATGGACGCCACCCCGCGCGAGGTCGTGTTTCTCTCGTTGCTGGCCTTGGCCGTGCTGGCAATGGGCTTGTGGCCGTACCCATTTCTTGATGCGATGCACGCGTCGGTTGAGCATCTGTTGCAACAAACCATGGTAACTAAATTGTGATCTGCAAATGAATTTCCTTATCCCAGACATAATGCCCGCCATGCCCGAGATATTCGTGTTCTCGATGGCCTGCGCAATCCTGGTGATAGACCTGTTCCTCTCGGACCGCCTGCGAGTGGTTTCTTATGGATTGGCGCAGGCGACGCTGGTGGGTGCTGCCCTGTTGACGTTGAAATTGCCGAGCACTACTCCGGTTTTCACCTTCAGCCACATGTTTGTCGCGGATCACCTGTCGGATTTGTTGAAGCTGGGGACATACGTTATCACTTTCTTTGTCTTCGCCTATTCGCGCGATTATCTGCGCGATCGCGGTATATTCCGGGGCGAGTATTTCGTCCTGGGACTGTTTGGTGTGGTAGGCATGATGGTCATGGCCTCGGCGAGTCATTTCCTGACCTTGTACCTGGGCCTCGAGCTGTTGTCGCTCTCGCTTTACGCAATGATCGCGTTCCAGCGCGATTCCGCTACGGCGACCGAAGCGGCGATGAAATATTTTGTGCTGGGGGCGATTGCGTCCGGCATGCTGCTCTATGGCATGTCCATGCTCTATGGCGTCACGGGCAGCCTTGAAATTGCCGCGGTTTCCAAAGCGATCGGAGAGATGTCACCGGACAACATTATTCTGATTTTCGGGCTGGTATTCGTCATTGCTGGAATTGCCTTCAAGATCGGGGCCGTGCCGTTCCACATGTGGGTACCCGATGTGTACCACGGCGCGCCCACGGCCGTGGCACTGTACGTGGGGACGGCCCCGAAACTCGCGTCCTTCGCGCTGTTCCTGCGCCTGCTGGTCAGTGGGCTCGAACCGCTAGCCGGTTCCTGGCAGTCCATGCTCATGATTATTGCTGTGCTGTCCATGGCAATCGGCAATATCATTGCCATCGCGCAGGACAACATCAAACGCATGCTGGCGTATTCCTCGATATCGCACATGGGTTTCTTCCTGCTTGGCATCCTCAGCGCTGAACCGAACGGCTACAGCTCCTCGCTCTTCTACATTCTCATCTACGCGGTGATGAGCGCCGGCGCTTTCGGCATGATTATCTTGCTGTCGCATGCAGGTTTCGAGGCCGAGAATCTTTCGGACTTCAAGGGGCTCAACCAACGCAGCCCGTGGCATGCGCTTCTCATGATGCTGCTCATGCTCTCAATGGCTGGCGTGCCGCCAACCGTGGGCTTCTACGCCAAGCTGCTGGTGATCCAGTCGATCATCAAGGTGGGCATGGTCCCGCTGGCCGTGGTGGCGGTGCTGTTCGCTGTCATCGGGGCCTACTATTATCTGCGCGTGATCAAGCTCATGTATTTCGACGACGCCACGGAGCAGGCCCCGATCCGCGCCGGCCGGGACGTGCAGGTGCTGATCAGTGTCAACGTGCTGCTGCTCATCGGTATCATGCCGTGGGTGGGGGTCATCATGGAACTCTGTCGGCAGGCTATCCTGACACTATCCTGATTCATAAATATTCCGGTTAATTTGAAAATCCTTATTCACCACTATCCTTTGGTCATTCTGATCACTTGCTTGATCGGTGCTCCAGCGGCGTATGCAGCTCAGACAGCCCCTTCCTCTCCGCTCACTTTGAGTGTCGGCGTGGAAAGCTTCCTTTGGAAAGAATACAGCGGTGGCCAGCGTCTGCTACGCGAATCGGGTCCGCGGCTGACGATTGGACTTACGCTAGATCATTTATTGCATGGCAATCTGGCCAAACCCTATGCCATGGAATTTCGAGGTTACGTGGGGTTCGTTGACTATGAGGGCCAAACCCAGGCAGGCGTTCCGGTGCAGACCGATGTTGATTATTTCGGCATCAGCGCCGAGGTCATGGGGGCTCACCCCCTGCGGGCAAATCCTGGCACGAACGTGATTTTCGGCTTAGGCGTGGATACCTGGATCCGAGATATACAGGATGGTATCGCCGCCAATGGCTCCCCCGCTTTTGGATACCAGGAAGATTATTTCATTCTCTATGGAAAGCTGGGACCAGGATTCCTGTTTCAGAGTGGGGCGAGACGATCTTTTCTGCAGTTTGGAATGAAATACCCGTTCTTCACATATGAGCGGGCGCATCTTTCAACTGTCGGTTTCGACGACGATGTGAATTTGAAACCCGGAAAGAAGATTTCCGGATTTGCCAAGTGGCAAATAATCGGGGGGAAGGAAAAAGGCAAATCGCGTTTTGGCGCGAGTATTTATTACGACAGCTATCGTTTCAGCACTTCCGACGCCAAAACGGTAACCGCGGGTGGAACCTTATTTAGCGTCCGCCAACCCGAGAGCCGTATGGACGTATTAGGGGCAAGTCTCGAATATTTTTTCTAGACTGGATTCCGCCGTACGTCAGAACGCCGGATACACCTTCATCTCGCTCAGAAACTTTTCCTCCGTTTGCACAATCACTTGTGTCGGCGCTGTCGTCTCTAGCGGGACAGGCTCAATATTAATAATTTCCTGTTCGGAAACAACGGCCGGAGGGTTGATGTCAGCCTGATTGACCTCGGGCTTTTCCTGCGCGGCGAGAGAGTGTGTAAAGCTGGCGATAGCAACCGCCGTGACGATGGTGGCGAATGGATTCATGTTCATGATTTTTCTCTATCCCTGTTATTAAATTTGTTATACCGCTTGAATCTACAGATACCTTAATATATTAGTGTCCATGGCCCCCGCGGGACAGGGGGTCCCGTGACAAAGCTGATGGTATTACCGACTGGCGGACAGGTTCGTGGTGGCAGATCGTCTGGCTCGGGGAGTTCAGCCGGTCTATTGCTCGAAGAGAGCCGCTGCCTGACTGCCTATATTTTTAGCACCGTCAGGCTGTTTTATCCAAAAATCATCAAACAGTCCGCCATATCCCGGGATCAAGCACCATGCACCGAATATTCATCAATAGCGTGCACGGGGATATTCCAAAGCTATCTGGACGAACCCGTCGTGCGCAGGCGGCGACGAGTGAACGCCAGGGTGTCGATCACCAACTCTGTCAGCGCATTGAATCTTGCCACCCGCAGCATCAGGCCCGCCGCGGTCATCCGGCGGACATCGCGCACTTCGCGTAATACCGGGGCCAGCAACAGGGCCACGATGCCCCGCGCGAGGCTCGAGACCACCAGCACGCCCCACAGACTGCTGGACCAGTGCCATGTTTCGCCGAATAGCATAAAGCTCTCCGGAATCACCAGGCTCAGAAAGCCACCGAACAGGGCGCCGGCAAATATGGCAATACTGGCGAACACGTTGTGTGCCGCGCTATACGCCGCGCGGCGCTCCGGGCTGACGGAATCATAAAGATAATTGCTCGCGCTCAGGCTGAAGCCTGCCCAGAACAACCCGCCGAGCATTTGCAAAGCCACGACATAGGCAAAATGGGGCGAAACCAGCCACAACACCGGAAAAATCGGGATCACAGCACCGGTGACGGTCAGGATCACGCGGTTACCGAAGATGTCGCCGAGTCGCCCCCACATGCGCAGACTTCCGAACTGCGCTAGGACCGCGAGCGCCGTGGCCGACATGTACTGGAGATAGGAAAAGCCGAGATCGCGCAGCATATAGACCACGAAGAAGGGTGCAGCGATGGCAGCCGCAAATTGCATGGCGCCGAAAAAAAAAGTGAAACGTATGGAATCCGACCCGCGCATTCTTTGCCACAAGCCGGGCAACGTCGGCCAGTCGATGGGGGCTGGCACATGCTCGGGGTCGTGCATACGTGCAAGTTGCATGGCGGAATAGAGCCGCGCCAGTGCCGCGAGGGTAAAAACCAGCATGAACCCCAGTTGCACCTTTTCTTCGGCTTCGAACGCATGCAATAGCAGGCCGGCGCTGACAATAGCCAGAAAATTCATCATGCTCATGATCCGGGTGCGGCGCGCAAAGAAACGCCCACGCTTCCGTGCGGGCACAAGATCGCCCATGAGGCTGTTCCACACTGGCGTGGACAAGTGATTGCCGGCGAAATAAAACGCCACGCACACGATGAGAATTGAAACGGCGTGTGCGGGAAAGAAAAAAGGCAGCCAGATCATCGGCAACCACATGAGGGTTTGCAGCGCCACACCGAACAGGATGATACCCTTGCGCCTTCCAATGCGGCTCGCCAGCCAGGCTGAGAACAGCTGGGCGAGTGAGCCGACCAGTGAGGGGAAGGCCACGAGCCAGGAGATTTGTGCGGCGCTGGCTTTCAGGAACAGGGCGTATGCCGAGATGTAATGTTCGCCGGCACCGACCATGACGGAATAGGCCACGCCATCACGCACCGAATGTCGGAGCGACTGCTCGGTACGCGGGTCCTTGGAAAAACGGGGAAAGCTCACGCTATACAGCTCACGGCGGCAGAATCGAGCCGTGTCTGCCTTTCACGGTATTTGTAGATGATTATAGCGTGCACTCGAGCCGGTATATCCAGTCGGGAAGCCGGGCCGACAAACCGCCGGGAACGACCGACCAATCGCCGGTCCGGACGCGAGCGCGTTGCCCGGGTTTGGCCCGGCGACTAGAATGGCATGCTCACCGGAAGGAGGGGGATTTTTCATGGAAATATTCATTGAGCACGACCCGTCACCCATGAAGCTGGAGGTCATCGGCGTTTATGATTGGCCGATCTGGACCCGGGATGTCTCCAAGTTCCCCTGGACCTACGATGAGAAGGAGACCTGTTACATCCTGGAAGGAGAGGTCATCGTGACGCCCGATGGGGGGGAACCGGTAAAAATAGTTGAAAATGACCTGGTATCGTTTCCTGCCGGCCTGTCCTGCACCTGGGAAATCCTGAGCCCGGTCAAAAAGCATTACAACTTTGGTTGAATTCAGAAATTCCACTCCCAGAATATCTGACTGATGGAAGAAATTACTCGCGACAATCCCTCCGGTCAGACCGAGGGGGCAATGCGTTTGCACGCCACCATCCGGGCCCTGTTGAGCCCGGGCATTTGGTTTGTTCTGGCGGCGCAGATGGCCCTGCTGTTTTCACTGCAATGGCGCGTGCCGGCCGAGGCCGCACCGCTGCAATCATTGCTGGCAGTATTTCTGACGGCCACCGCTCTGATGGCATTTTTTTACCTGCAGGCCGGTGCTTTTCATGCATTGACGCAAGGCCGTAGCACCCTGTCAGTGATGGAAATCGTCCGCGCGGGGAAACCAGTTTTTATCAGCTTTGTGTGGCTGACGCTCAAGGCAGGATTACTGTTTGCCCTGACCATGAATGTGCTGGTGCTGGTGGTTTTGATGCTCACGGGATCAGATTTCAAAGACCTGATGCAACTGCTGGCCTCGACATTCGGTCCGATGACAGCTCTGTTGGGTTTTGTGTTCGTTTACTGGCTCCCGGTTGTTTTTGTGCAGCGTGATTTCCGTCTGTTGCCCAGCCTGAAAGTCTCGTTGCAGGTCGCCTGGAGCCGGATTGCTCACGCCATGTTTCTGGCGCTGCTGGTGCTGGTGCCGGCGCTGGTGACCGGTCTTCTTCCCGCGGAGAGCCCCTTGCTGGTAAACGCGCTGGCAAACCTCGCCAGTGGCTTCCTGGGCTGGATAGCATACATTTATTGCGTTGATATTCTGCAGCAGCGCCAATTGGTCATATCGGGCGAAGCGCTGCCCTAATATTTTCGAGTTGTCAGCACATTTCCTTCCAAAGCGCTGATCAGATCAAGTTAAGTCCCTGTTTTTTCCTTGAATTAACCCGGGCTGGCCGTTAGACTTCGCGTCCTGTTGCGGGGTGGAGCAGTCTGGCAGCTCGTCGGGCTCATAACCCGAAGGTCGCAGGTTCAAATCCTGCCCCCGCTACCATTCATTTTTAAGTTGGTTCCTTCCACAGGCCAGCTTAAGCAGGCACATACCGCTCTTGGCGATTTCGGCGAAGGAATATTTGTTAGGATACGCTGGGCCAACACTTTAAGAATAATCTTCGAAATCGGCAATAAGTCCTTGAAGCGCTTAGAATGACGTGACCTAGAGTTCACGTTCATTGTTATTTGTAAAATGGACGAGTAGATTCAAATGTTACCTGCCAAATACGGACCTCTGGCTTTATAAAAAATATCAGTTTCTGCGGCCTTTCCACAGGGATGCGTTGTTTGTGCCGTGCAGTAATTTAGTCGGGGCACGGTCAGTGAGTAAGGCTAAGTTGTCCGAACCTCTGGTATCAGTAATTGTTCCTGCATTTAACGCGGAATCATTCATCCTGCAGGCGATAGAATCAGCTTGCTCCCAAACTTATAAAAATATCGAAATTTTGGTGGTCGACGACGGTTCTCATGATCGAACCGCAGAAATTGTACACGCTATATCGCTGCGGGATCGTCGCGTTAGGCTGTTTCAGCAATCCCACCGTGGAATTGCAGCTGCTCGTAACAGGGCGATTTCAGAATCTCAAGGCGAGTTTATTGCGCCTCTCGATGCAGACGATATTTGGTACCCCCGCAAAATAGAATTGCAAATACGCTGCTTGATGGAAGTGGAACCATGCGTAGGTTTGGTCTATGCGTGGGCTGTTTACATTGATCAAAGCGGATGTTTAACAGGTGGTCATTATGCTTTTGACTTGCCAAATAATATTTATGCCGCACTGATATTTAGAAACTTTATAGGCTCCGCGAGCGTGCCATTGATTCGTCGGTCATGTTTCGAGCATGTTGGTGGATATACCACTGCACATTTAAAGCACAATGTTCAAGGGTGTGAGGATCTCGATCTCTACCTCCGTCTTGCTGAAAAATACGAATTTCGCGTTGTTAAGGAATTTCTGATTGGATATAGACAATCCGATTCCACTCTGTCGTCGCAGCATAGTTCAATGGCACGAGCGTTTTATTTGACTATGATCGATTGCAAGCAACGACGACCTATAATTCCCTGGGTTATATTCCGGTGGTCCCTTGGCAGGCAATATTTTTATTTGCAGGCAAGGGCCAGAAGTAATGGTCAATCTTTGAAAAGCATGAAACTTTTGTTTCAAGCAGCATTCTTTGACCCTCGTCATCTCATAATGTGGCATTTTTATCGGAATTTACTAATTAGTGTTTTGAAACCGTTCAAGATGATCATGGTGAAGGATCAGGCCGATAAATACGAAAATATAAAACTGGGTACTGTTAGCGAGCAGCTAATTATTAAGAATATTGCTGCAAGTAGAGAACATCAGTCTCCTAAATTGTTTGATATCTACGAGAACATGTATCAACGTCGATTGAGTTATACAGAATCGCTGCTTAATAAGATTTATAAAAATGACAATATCATTTGGTAATTTCCTATGAAACACGCTGAGTTAATTCAGCTTAGAGACCTTTTGCGCGAATTAGTCATGCGCGATATGAAGATCCGCTATGAAGGAACGGTTCTTGGATTCGCATGGACTCTTGTAAACCCACTTTTGTTTGTCGGCGTCTTCTATTTCCTCTTTAATGTCGTGCTTGATGTAGGCACCTCCAGATTTACGTCCTATACCTTGATAGGGATGCTGGTCTACATGTGGTTCCAATCGTCCGTGGTGGAAGCATGTTCCATAGCCCGTAGCAATCGCGATTTAGTCAGGCGGCCACAGTTCAAGCTTGCTGTGCTCCCGCTAGTGTCCGTGATGGGCAATTTAATCCACCTCCTGCTGGCCTTTCCGATCCTTGCAGTGATATTGTTGTTTGATGGCAGCCAGCCAAGCGTGGCCTTATTGGCTTTGCCTATAGTCATAATCGTCCAGTTCGTCCTTACCGTCGGACTTGCGTATTTCGGGGCCGCTGTCAGCGTCCTCTACCGCGACGTAGGTTATATAATCGATGTTCTCCTAAAGGTGTTCTTCTTCTTGACACCTATTTTTTATGAAGTCAGTAAGGTTCCCCCACAATTCCAGACACTCTATAGCTTAAACCCACTCGTTCCGTTACTCGATGCCTTTCGAAATCCGCTCATTCATGGCTTGCCACCAAGCTGGAATTCTCTTTTGAGCCTTGGGCTGATCGCATTGTTACTAGTCATTGCCGGTTATAAGTTATTTGTAAAGATTAGTCACCGCTTCGCTGAGGAACTCTAGATGACTGGAAACATTATTGTTCACGGCCTTGGGAAAAAATTCCGCTTGTACCATCCTGACCGGCCTTCAAAGCTAAAACAAGTTTTCGCGCGAAAATTTCGCAACATGGAACCAGCGGGAGAATTTTGGGCTATACGACAAGTAAGCCTTGAAGTTACCCCCGGACATATGGTCGGCTTAATTGGACACAACGGAGCAGGAAAATCTACCCTCCTGCGACTTATCGGAGGAGTCGGAATACCCGATGAAGGCAGTGTAAACACACGTGGCAGAATCAGTGCATTACTCGATCTTGGCGCTGAGTGCCACCCGGACCTGACCGGCCGAGACAACGTTTTCTTGAGTGGTGTCATATCGGGTCTGACGAGACGCGAAGTGGTACGCAGTTTCGACTCAATTGTCACCTATGCCGAACTTGAGGAGTTTATCGATAACCCCTTCAGGACATACAGCAGCGGCATGAAATTGCGACTTGCATTTTCCGTGGCTATTCATACAGGCCCCGACATCTTGTTAATCGATGAAGTCCTGTCGGTCGGAGATGCGGCGTTTCAAAAAAAATGTCTTCAGTCTATTGAGGAATTTAAAGCGAACGGTTGTGCTATTTTGCTTGTCTCGCACGAAATGGATCCAATCCAGCGGTTCTGTGACGAAGTTCTTTGGTTTCAATACGGCCAAATATTGGCCCACGGACCACCGGATACAATTTGTGCTCAATATCAAAAAGTGATGACGGGAGAGGCAAGCAAGAGCGATCCCTGAAACAATGTCTATGCCAGGGGAGCCTAAGAAAGCATTCCATATCACGGAATGACCCGATTAACGAGGCCAGTGTGAATAAATTTTAAAGCAGGGCTCTTGTTGTTTTTTCTGAGTGAGTAGGAATAAGTTATGAGAAAACGCTTCTTGACTTATCATCGATCAACCTTATGAGGCATCTAATTTTTTGTCCGGAATATCCTCCCGCACTAATCCCGCCGGGGGGAATTGGTACCTATGTGTACCATATTTCGCGCCTGCTGGCTGACGCCGGGGAATTCGTGCATGTCATCGCGCCGTTATGGAGTGGCGCCGCTGACCGGACCGTTGAGTCTTGCAGCGGTCGGTTGATAGTTCATCGCATTCCAATGAATGAGAGGCTCCCAATCGCTAATGGAAGAGGAGATCCTGCGTCGTCAGTCAAAGTGCTCCAAGGACTAGCGCAGTCTGACTTTCCCTCGCAGCGCTTTTCGTGGCAG